>Ga0209367_1001967_pt1 | contig 26409 bp, 17 predicted proteins | sample WorMetLIZISLAND2_FD_187412 | JGI IMG/M metagenome (GOLD analysis project Ga0209367, IMG submission 187412) | Marine gutless worms symbiont microbial communities from Max Planck institute for Marine Microbiology, Germany - Olavius geniculatus... ... | reverse complement strand
ATACCACGACACACCGGACACCCTGCATCCATCTCAGCAACTCGCATTGCACAGTTTTCACAAAAGCGTGCGTGCCCACACGGCACCAATGCGAACCCCTCGCGCGGTGCAATCAGACACACCTCGCAGAATTGTGACTCTGTCACGGCCGACGCTGACGACGTTGTTGGTTTTGATCGCTGCTTATTGCTGTTTCGCTACTCCCTCAATGTCCACTCCCGCGATTTCAGTCGCCCCGTTGTCGTCACGTTTTGCGTCATGTGCCGCTTTATGAACGACGTCTCGCTTCGTCGTCGTCGTACGTCATCATCGCGCGACCTCATCATATGTCGTTTTCAGGCGTCGTCTGCACGCTCTGCATTATCGTCATGCGTTTTTGAGCGCCGTCGTCGTCGTATTTCGTCGCACGTTGTCGTCGTTAAATGACAAAGCAGACCATTGTGTTCTACGTAAATGGTAGAGAGATTTTCGCGTAATTTGTACGCGAATTACGCGTTATACGATGGCCAATATCATGCGTACTTTCGAACCCTATTAAAGTATCACATCTTAGCGCCCAAACGTCCGGCGCCCTAACAGCGGCGCCCAAATGTCCTGAGCTCCGTAATATGATATGGTATGAGTGAGTGAGTAGGGTTTAACGTCCCACCCGACACAGTATATGTCATTTCGGAGACGGTTGTTGCAGGTACCTATACTTCACAGTGCTACGTGACCCAGTCCAGCGATATCTCAGTGAGTGGAAACACGTTCAACGAGGCAGTACTTGGATCACGGCTAAACTCATGTGCAATGGTCGACAGGCAACACTTCACGAAGTACCGTTCTGCTTCAAAGGTTCTTCACGTATTATGCCGTTCGAAATAGGCACAGATCATTCATAGTTCCGTAAATATGGTGTCTTTTGTTCAGTGTATTGCGCTAAAATCTCATGTGAGCCTTAATGGCACAAATCCACTGCTGCATAGCAGTGGACACTGAAATGCCTTCAGTGATTTCATGTTTCTTCTGTCTTGCCTTACTACATAGAGACAAGAGTTTCATCATTTCACGAAATTTGTTCTATACAACAGTGCATAATACTGCTGGTGTACTAGAGGCGTAGGCCTATTGGCAAAATTTTGTGGGTGTAGCACATTTTTGTTTTGACTGGTTGGAAGAATGTAGAATATTTCACATCATGAAAAGTCCCGCTTTAACAGCGGGCTTAAAGCGTACAGCTTCCAGTAAGTAAGCTTATGAAAATTGGCTACTTTATAAAAAGTCCAAAGTAATTGTAGCAATGCAGTTAAAAGTTAAATGTGTGTACAGCTCGTTGTGTGAACCGATCTCAGAACTACTGAGCGTCACCTGCCATGTATGAGATCACAGTCTTACTTGCCACCTCACAAGTGAACGTACGCTACTTTAGCTCCATCCAAACAGGCCGGTACTTGACTTTCCTACCCCGGAGGGATGGAAGGCTGAGTTTTCCTGAATGATTTGTCATAGGCGGTACTGAGATTGTTTACCTGTCCACTAACAACCACTTATCCAAGTAGTAAGTGCTTAATAGCGACCTGACTGGCTGTTGAACCCACAGCCTCCTGATTGTTAGTCTGACGCTCTACAGTTGCTGCACCCAAGCCACGTGCTAAGGATTTACGTGGTGCAATGGCGCAGACAAGGAGGTCCCACACCCAGGGGCCCCGCCCCCAGTGGCTGGGCACAGTTTTTACACGCGACAGCAGGTACTGCTATAGCGCGTCTTAGCCATCGCAATTCTGTCTGTCTGTCCGTCCGTCCCGTCACACGGGTGGATCAGTCAAAAACGGTGCAAGCTAGGATCACCAAATCTTCACCTGAAAGACTCTAGTTTCAGGGTCCGTAAAGCTTTTCCATAAATTCGAAAGGGGTCACCCCCAGCGAGGGCACTAAATGAGGGGTGGGAAAATTTGCGATTCTCAGCCAATACTGAAATTCATGCACTGGATATGGCGCTAGGCGTCATCCGCTGTCGAGTTTAAATGAAACATCGTTGTGAGCTTATTAGATTTCGTTCGCACCGGGCCTTCACACGTGCATCGCTGTTGCGCATTCCCCTTTGCGTTAGCTGGGCTTTTCTTGTTTTGTTTAAAAATAGATATTAGGGATTCAGGAAAATAGTTAAAATTGTTGCCACCAGATTTAGTACTTTGAGGCAATAATACACCAAATTCGATTTCGTCTGGGGCTTTGCCAAACACCCCACTTGGGAACTCGTAGCACTCCCCCAGGCCTTCTAGCTGGAATTTAGGGGCCTACTTCTCAGGGAAGGGAGAAGAAAAGATGGGAGAGTAAGAATGGGAGAGAAGAGGAGAGGAAGGGAGGGGAGGTCCCCTAATTCATGTTTCTGGCGACAACACTAGTCTGGTGTGTGTGGTGTGTTCAGGGTCGGACTGGACCGGAGTGACGCTGACAGAGTTCATGTCCTGTCGTCACAATCTGGCCAACAACCGTCAGACCCGCATGCTGGCCAACCTCACCCTGGTCGGCTGCTACGACCAGACCGCCATCCCGGACTCCGACGAGCGCGACCGCATCCTCTTGGACAGCGCCGTGGAAAACCTGCGCCGGATGGCATTCTTCGGACTCACCGAGCGCCAGGAGGACTCGCGGTTCCTCTTTGAGCGGATTTTCGGGATCCGGTTCCGGCGGCTGTTCGTCCAGTTCAACAACACCCACGCGCACAAGGCCGATGTCACGAACCACGAAATTACACAAGTACAGAGGTTGAATCGGCTAGACCTAGCACTGTATAAGTTCGCCAGTAGGTTGTTTGAGGAGAGGGTTCAATGGGCTCGGGCTGTGCACGACGCTGACGCTGCTGGCGCCACCTGGCGTATGACTGGTGCCAGGAACACCGATGAATACAGGGACAGTCCATTGGACATCGATACTTATAATGGCGACGACGAACCGGACGAAGAGGATGAAAAAGAACCATAAAAGTTGTGCTCCAGTGCCGTGTTTAGGACATACAGGGCACGCCAACAGTGCACAATTTATTTTTAAGTTTAGTTGGTTATAATAGAATTAAGCTGAATATTGTAAGAAAATTTGCGGATATGTAGCCTGATTTGTCTACAGTATATAGGTCTGCAGTGTAAATCTGATGAAAATATGCTATAGTTCGAGAGATTTTTCTACGGGATTGCTTTTTGCACTCTGTAGATGTATAAACTTTAGGAACAATTTTTAAGTCTAAATACAAAATCTACTCTCATTTTATCTTACATAGCACGTCAATGATTTTTTACCATGATTATTTTTGATCATCGCCATTCTTACGTTGATCGTTCAATTTTTATAAGAAGAAGATGATAAAAAGTATGCCTTTTTGTCAGACTGTCATGTTAAGTCTCTGGCCACAATTGCAGTTTTGCAGGGAGCAGCAAATGTTGCCAAACATGGCACTGCATGTGGTAGCATAGATCGGCTTTTATGAACATTTTGTTGCCAATTCCCCACGTTTTCCATTTTGTAAGTTTGTATTGCTGTCTGTGTTTCTGCCGTTTGTTGGCATTTGTTGTTATATGTCCGCCACACGACTTTTTTACCGATAGTGATGATTTTGTCCGTGTTAGGCTTTGTTGTATCCTGTTTGTACTGCTGTGTGAAAATATGTTTGTGCATCTTACATAAAGGCATCAGTGTGCAAGGCAATGGGCTGAATTGGGTAAACCTATCCAAAAACAGTTCATTCAACGAACAAGCTTTAATTGAGAAAAAGCGCAGTAAATAATGCTTAGGCTTTTTTGCGGAACATTGTTCTTCAAACTCGCACTGGGATTTTGTGCCTGGATCCGACTGGTTTATAAAAGTATGGCTCCTTCATTCACACTTTTCTGTGTGTGCTATCAGTGTGTGCTGCTGCTGCTGTATATAAAGGTATGCAACTAAATGTACAGTCAATTTTTCGTGCGAAAACAGCTACTGCTTTCAGCACGTCTTAGCCATCGCAATTCTGTCTGTCCGTCTGTCACACTGGTGGATCAGTCAAAAACGGTGCAAGCTAGGATTACGAAATCTTTACCGTCGACTGCCTGAAAGACTCGTTTCAGGAACCATAAAGCTTTTCTATAAATTCGAAGGGGACACCCCGGACGAGGGTGCTAAATGAGAGGGGGGTGGGAAAAATTTGCGAGTTTTAGCCAATAAGTCGCTGTATCGCAGTCACAAGGTGGCGCCACGGAACTATCGTTATGCGATCCAGATGGAGAATTTGGTATTTGTACATTAACTTAGCGTGAACACCCCAATTTTCAGCTAAACTACTTAACAGGAACTGCTATAGGCTTTCACGCATCTCGTGAGCATTAGCTCAGATTTCTTGTACTTTTAATGAAAATGCCAGGATAAATGAAAGCGATCTCATATCTGCTAATCTGCAACATCTGGATGGTGCCATTGTGTCTCAACCATTGCGCAGGTGATTGATTGCAACTTACTATTTATTTTATTGCCAAGATTAGAGTTGTGCAATACTATGCTATGATTTGATACCTACCATTGTCCTAATGCCATTGGTTTGGTGACCAATAGCGCATTTAGCTGAATACATGCCACAACAATTTCCAAAAGTTTACTTTTGGAGACGTGACCTAACGTGACTTGGAGTAACTGCAGAATAATAGGGCTGGTTGGACAAAAACCGAATATCTATCAATCCCTTTGGGATGGAAGGTTGAGTTGACCTTCGTGGCTGAGATGATCATACTTAGGTGGTTTACCTGTCCAGGTAGTAACTGTTTGATCATGACCCAACTGGGAGTTGAATTCGCAACCTCTTGATTGTAAGCCCAACACCCTATAATGAAGTATGCATATACAGGGTGGGCCAAAAAACGTGCCACTTTTGTCCATATCTTCAATTAATGACCGATTTTCAAAATCCTTTCACTAACACACTGCGGGCAATTTGCAATAACATGATTATTATACATCCCACCACACCGTAAATGCGTCTGTACAATACCTTGTGAAATATGAATGAAATATGCATGCATAACGATAACAACAAACAAAAGTTTTGGTAAAATTGAAAAAAACACTTCACATCAACATTGCGGTGAATGATCTGTATAACGCTAAACTGTGTGGGTCTAACACAGTCTAGTGTCATATGGATCGTTCACCACAATGGTGGTTTGAAGTGTTTATTTAATTTACCTAAATTTTTGTTATCATTAGTTTTTGCTTACATTTATATTTCAAAAGGTAGTGTAGAAACGCATTTACCATGTGGTGGGATATATAATAATCACATTATTGCAAATTGTCTGCAGAGGGTGCCAGTGAAAGAATTTTGAAAATCTGTCAATAATTGGTGAAGATATGGACGAAAGTAAAGTGCCACGTTTTTATGGCCCACCTTGTAGCACCATGAAGGCTTTGTATAGTTGGAACTTTTGGGAGTCATATCACAAAGAAATCGTGTATAAATTTCTAATTTGGCAAAGTAAAAAAACCTGCTATGCTTGGGCGTAGGTCACTAGAGAATTCAACACAGACTGGAAATAAAATCTGCCATTCTTTTTCAGATTGATTTTAGCATTGATAGTTAAATTATCATTCGAGTTGTGATCTGTGATGTTAACAGATTGTGACAGCACTAGTTATCGGTTTTATGCGAATTAGTAATGTAGTCAAGTGAATGGCGTTTTGTAACCCGATTTGACTGCTGCGTTGTGTATAAAAGACTGTTGCGATCTGCTTACATCTTTCACATTCGATTTATACATGTTTTTATATTGTGATCGGTAGTCACTTCTCTTGATCATTAGTGTTATGCTTTGTTGTATACTGCGTGGCATGACTGTTCATATTGTAGACCTCGGTAATACGATGATGGCATATGTTGAAAAAAAGGTGAACAGCTGTTCATTATACTAGGTGAGCCGTAAACAGTAAGCCCCTAGCTTTCACACGTTCCCAACTTTGTCAGATATTGACAGATTTCAAAAATTATTTCACTTGGCAATTCATTGGTAAAGTCGTCAACACCAGTGGATAGATATCTCATCACATCCTAAATGCGTTGTGAAATATACTTTTAGCCTTTTAGAATGCCGAGTTATTTTGTAACTCATTCTAAAGCCGGCTGCATTTTACAGGGTAGTGTGGCAGCAATGCTTTTTGAAATACAATCAGCTTTTGCATTGTGACAGAAACACTTCTGATCACTTCATTGCAAATTTTCTGCGTACTGTCGGTGAAAGAATTTTGAGAATAGGTCAATATTTGATGCAATTATGACAAAACCGAGAGCCTACTTTATGGTAGGCCCCAGTCAGTTTTTTTGTGAATCAGTGATATACATGTAGTCAAGTCCTCTTAGCCCCTTCCCCATGTCCTCCAATAGACAGCATTATGAGATTGATGACTGTCTTGAGGATAACAGAGAAGATTATCGGAACTGCCATTATCGATACATATGCACATTTATAATCGGCAGTTCTTACAGTTTTAAGTTTAGGTCATTTTTGTGTTTCATAAAGGTTAAACTTTGTGTAAAGGTTAAACTTTTTGTTTCATTATTATGTGTACGACGTGCAATTTTGACTGCAAAGGCCGTCCCCAAAATGACTTGTACTGTGTCGGGTGGGACGTTAAACCCTACTGATCTACTCACTCACTCACTCTTAGTTTCGAGTCTAAGTCATGACACTTAGTCTTGAGACCTTAATAATAACGACACAAGTCTGACTCGAGTCCACTGCTGTCTTAAGTCCACTGCCGGACTCATACTCTGATATGAATTAGAACATGCTTCTTGGCAAAGATATGACATATTATGATTGCTTTCTAGATCCACTGTGTATTTTATGCTGCTATTGCATGCGAAAATTCAAACTATGTTTATGCCAATGCACACCAAACATAGCGTTTCAATTTTTTAGCTGTTGCAGGTGAATGCTAAGTCAAAGTCATATCCTATATAAGCTTCTGTTTTATGTTTTGTATTCATTAGCGGTTTTATTTGTTACGTCCCATTGTATTCATTTTTCTGCACTGTCCTAGACATATTTTGCCAAAATAAAGTTGCTTTACGGAAAATATATAGCTGCAGTTTTCAACGATATGGAAAATGACAAAGTGGGACGTTTTTTGGGACACAGTGTATAATCACGTGTGCTGAATGTGCTGCACTGTGACAGTTATTGTAAAGCCAACAATAATAAAAATACGGTTGTGAAGTGTTGTTTATGCATGATATTACAACAATTGTACAAGCTGTTATGTTAAAAGTGACCACAAAAAATGTGCATCCTGAAAAGCACACAAATTAATGGCAATAACTCCTGGAAATGGGTTGAATAGTGTAAATGTGATTTTTATCTTTATGGTACATGAATACACCATTGAAAGATGGGAAGCAGCAGCGTTGTGGATTAAAAATGCTAGGCAGAGTTCAGGAAATTGCAGTCACTATAGGTGTTCAAAATGTCAGTTTTGCCCATTAACTGAGGGCTTTTCAGCCCAAATTTTGTATTTTTGAGCAAAATTCTCCGACAGGGTAAAATTGATGAAGGCCACTGCTTGGCATCTTCCAGCTAGAAAGAGAAATACTTGTACTGAATGGCTTGAATACAGATCAGTATGCACATTCTACAGTTAAAGAATGCAAGACATCAAGTGTTTGAATGTAAACAAGTACGGATCTTGGTGCCTAGTGGCCATCTTCAGCGTCTTAGGCGCTGAGGGTAAATTAGGCCTAGCTTGCAGTCGACGCCTGAGTCACACGATGTTTGAACTGCCACCCTTAAGTAAACCAGCGTTGTGATGCCTTTAGATTTTTTGGGCTGAAAATTGGAACAGCAGTCACCCCCACCATGGGGAACTTTCTCACACCTTGTGTATTACGGTTTGTTTGCACCTTTTTCAAGTTAGGAACCTGTACAGAAAGGACCAGACGGACAGGCAAAATGCGTAATGTGGCTCATAGGATTGGCCTACAACGATGCATCACAGTACACGGTAGGATGGTAGAACACAGCAACTCAACATAACTGGCGTTTTATTGGGAATTGTGGCCTAAACCTATGGCGTGAAGTTGGCTGACCTGCAATACCTGGGGCAAGCCTAACCTCTGCAGAAAAAAACTGGATATGAAAGCAATAATAGTTAAACCATGGTCTGGAGTGGTAATTGAAAAAATGGTCTGTCTACATTGCACATGCTGCAGTCAATATGGAGCAATAACATTACAGAGCTGATCACGTAACGTCATATATATTTCGTCATGACGGGTGATGTGACTGTTCATAATGCGGTCGTGCAACTATCGCACGTCCAGCAAAGTAGCGACCATTCAGTGCTGATACGGCCAATTCCATCTCTGCAACAGAACAGGCAGTATAACAGAATACAACACAATACAATGGAATTAAGGCTGTTAATTATTGTAATAAATTTTAATAACCAAAAATCAGTCAACTATTACGGATTAACTTTTGTCATCACTCGATGAAAATCCAGAATACAACTACTGGTTGTTATCTTTCGCAAATTAAAGCACAATCGGGTAACCATCGCTGAGTTATCAACGCTCAAACAGGTCCGTTTTTTTTGGCCCACCCTGTACAAGCAAAAAAGGCAGCAGGATGATGTCTCAGGATAGATGTGAAATGAGATGCCTGAAGCTGGCTTGACAATGCACTATGTATGCTAAATAACTAATCTAACTCTACTACAAACAGTAACATGTGACCAGAACAGCAAATTAACAAGAAAACGTTAAACAAAAGACCAAAAAAATGATAACGCAAGGTCCAAAAGCCATGAAGTCCATCCGGTTGATACAGAAGTCTATGGTGAAAAACAACGCACTCTCCTAGTGCTCAATCCTTATCATAACCCAAAACAGAATTGTTAACTCGCCCACACCTGACGGCAGCGAGAACTCCACGAATATTTTGACGTCGTCGTCGGCCGGTAGTTCGTAGCTGTCCTGGTTGTCTGTGGGACTAATGGAGACGGTGACCCGCAGAACACGACCAAACTTACTGCATTCGTCCATCACTTCAGCTTCCAACTCCGAGTCGACGTCAGCAGCATCTACCATGTTCTCCAGCACCAGCGCTCGACTACACTGCATCTGAGCCACAAGCCAATAATAACAATATAATAATAAGATAGCAATTTATAACGCACACAATGTCGGCAAGCAGAATCTAAGGCGCCGGCAGCCTGGGCAGTGATGGGCTATGGTTATTATTTATTATTTAAACTGAGTAAAGTGGTTTTTATGCGTGAAAGCAGCTACTGCTTTCAGCACGTCTTAGCCATCACAATTCTGTCCGTCTGTCTGTCACACGGATGGATCAGTCAAAAACTGTGCAAGCTAGGATCATCAAATCTTCACCATCTGCTGCCTGAAAGACTCTAGTTTCAGGAACCGTAAAGCTTTTCCATAAATTCGAAGGGGGTCACCCCAAACGAGGGCGCTAAATGAGAGGGGGGTGGGCAAAATTTCCGACTTTTGGCCAATAAGTTGCTGTATCTCAATAATGGTGCGAGATAGGGCCTAGGTTACTATTAATCACTAATAGGAAGTCGTACACTGGCTCTCGATTGGCACCAAATTAAATGACATTGAATGACCTTGAATGCCAAAATAGGGGGTTTTATGGATTTTTATGGTGATTTCGGGCTGCGACACAAGTCTATCATTCACAAGGTGGCGTCACAGAACTATCGTTATGCGACCCAGATAGAGAATTTGGTATTTGTATATTAACTCAGCGTGAACACCCCAATTTTCAGCTAAACTGCTGAACTGGAACTGCTATAAGCTTTCGCGCATCTCGTGAGCATTAGCTCAAATTTCTTGTAAGATTACGTTTGAAGGTTGAATGTGACGTGGATTGCTTAACTGAGAAAGGGAGGTTGTTCCAAATGTTGGGAGCTTTGTACGAAAAGGCTCTTTTGCTGAAGACTGTGCTGACGTGAGGCCTGTCAATAAGATGCTGATCTGCAGAGTGTAGTGTTTGAATAAGTGTATATTGATCCAGTAGTGAGCTCAAGTATATAGGTTGACTAGTGGAAAGCATTTTATAGGTAATACTAGCCAGTTTGAAGGTGATACATGAGTGAATGGTCTTCTTGTTATTCAATCAACCAATCACTCAACCAAACAAGTAAGCAACATTTGTAGCATGCTATAAGTCAAAGTGTGGCTAAGTAGTCTAACGGTAACGTGTCGGACCTGTAATCCTGAGGTAACTCAGAGGCACAGGTTCGACTCCGCACCGGGACACTGCCGGGTAACGACCTTAGGCAAGTTGTTCACACATGTGCCTCTGTCACCAAGCAGTATAATTTGGTACCAGCTTCACCGCTGGGACGTAAACAGGCACACCGTGCGATACACTGGCCTTGTACCCGTGGTCTCGCAGTGTAAAAACTGGTGTCTGGCTGAGGGCCTTAGGAAACGGAGATCAGCGTCGCCCTATGGGCCATAAGGCTCGGGAAGGACTTTACATTTTTCTTTTTTTATAAGTCAAAACAGGTTCAAATCATAGCTGCAGGGATCAAATTCTGGGTCAATCAACCAATCAGACCATCAATCAACGAAGTAACAAAACTTACCTCAACTGCAAAGTTACTTCAATGGTTACTTCAGGGCCAAAAGCAGATTGACAAATAATAAGCAAGTTTGGACGATAATGTTCTGGTATGATTTCCTGAAAGGACATGTTATGAGAAGTTGGAGGAAAGGTTAAAATTGCTGGTATGTTCTTATCTCCTATGCAAAGTGTTCAAGACATACACTGACAAACAACAGAAACCTCTAACAGCTGATACTTTCATTCATCACTTACTCAGATACACTAAAAACTAGAGCTGTCAAATTAATGTGTTAATGCGTTAATAAATTAACACACGTTAAAAAAATTAACGTGCATTAAAAAAATAATGCACATGCGTAAATTTATTTAATTTAGTAAATTCTGTGAAGCAAAAGTTCCAATATTCCATTAAACTGTGGTTATTTGACAATCGAATGAATTCAAGTAACTAAACTATAGAGTTTGCCTTTCCATCACTACTGTAAATAAATATTATTTAGATGACAGGCTAATAGATGTCTATGCTAGTGATGACATCAGTTATTGTTAAAAAATGTGTTTCTATTTGCTTTCTAACTTTATATTCTACATTCGAGGCCCCCCCAAATGTCGTGAGGCTTAAGGTAACTTCCCCTACTATCCCTCTCGATGGGCCTAGGTGCGTTAATAAGGCGTTATGCATTAAAAAAATTAATGCTTCAACAGCTGTATATATTATATACCCTTCTGTAATAAAAGTTTAAATAATCTAGACTTCTGATGGGAAAGAAGAAGAAGCATGGGAGCTCATCACCCTTTTCGACGCTTTTGAGAAGGAAATGGAAAAGAATTATAGACAACAGCTTAAAATCCATAAAAAACCCAGATAGCCAGAAAATCTTAATTAAACAATCCCTGGGATATGCCTTGCCTCACCAACAACTTCCACAGGCATGTAGCCACACCTTCGTTTGTTTGGTCATGCTTGTTTCGAGTCCATCCGTAGAGTTATCAACCCACTGTATAATTACAGACATAGTGCTAGAGACAGCTGTACAGATGTGTCTGTGGAATAAATACTTTTCGAACAGACTAACCAGAGAAAGCTCGGAATTGTGCTGCAAGTTGTATGTGCCAGCATCTGGGCTGACTGCATCGATGTTTTGTGGTGGTACATTGGTAGCGGAGTGGGATGAAAGCTGTGGACTCAATACAGTGGATTGGACAGCAGCAGCTTTGCTTTGTGCTGTTCCAGCTGCAACGACAAACACATGGCTTACTAGGCCACAATGTACATGTACAAAGTCCAATATACACAGTGTCCCAAAATTAGCGACCCCCTTGCTTCAAACACACAATTCGGTATGTGGTTCATTGACTTCAACGAAATATTGTAAACTGAACTGTATTAACATTACTTACCCTCACACCTATCATGATGTCAGTAACTTACTGTGCATGTTCAGTGTGATGCCAATATGACGTCAGAGTTTGTTTACATTAGGGCTACATTGTTATTGACAAGGTGATCAAACAGTGTCATATCCACCTAAGATTAAGAGCTTGCATCAAGGACAAAAGTGGTCATTTTGAGCACAAACTTCAGGGACAAAGCTTCTCATCAGGTGGTCAAAGCCTGAAGTGGACAACTGAGTCTTCGGACAAACAATGAAAGTCACAAATTTGTCCTTTCCCTAAAAATTTCCCTAAATTTCCCTAAAAAGTTGGAAACATGGAAAACCACATAATTATGTTTATGCTGTCTTGCCAAAGGGGCATCACACCATGCCCGGGTGCCCCCTCCCCCTAAATATGCCACTGTTCATGTGTGAATAAATGTACAAAACATCAGTTTATACACTTATTAACTGCAACATTGAAGAACTCGCACATCAAAAACAGCAAAAATCAAAAAAAGTGATATTATTTAGCAGCACATTGACACACAGTCAGCCTACTGCCCGTTGACTTTCTGACATAAAACTAGAAATGCAGAAATTAACAATCAATCGATTGACTAATTACTAAGAAATGTAATGCTTAAAGACATCTGAATCACTAATTTTTGGATGAAATTCACATCAGAAAAAAGCTGTAAAGTAGATACAATAAGAAACATCGGATAAATGATCACGACTTTCTAGAGATGACCATCACCAAGTTATTTTAACTATCTACTGCAACAATTTTCAACCACTACAAGCCCATAGCCAAAAGTTTTGAAAGGGGTTTTGACTCCGCAATGCACATTAATCCAGACAAGCAGTCTCGGGAAATGCTATAAGCTTTCCCAGTGGGGTCGGGAGAAAAACCACGACTGCAGATACATTTCAATTTGAAAAATCACAGGTGACGGTGACATTTTTGGCAATTTTGGCATGCCTTTTTGGTTCTGGCTGCTAAGGAGAGGGGGTTAAACCGAACCCATTAAACTCCCCTTGGCTACGAATTTGTGTTACCATATAGCCATATTCAGAACAGTTCTCACCAATAGAGGCTGGCAGCTGACCAATGGACGTTGGTGGCGTAGCTGCTGGCGTAAATGTCGAACTGATAGTCCGAGTTACAGCAGCAGCAGCAGGAGTAGAATGTGGTAGGTTGATGACTGGACCAAGCGTAGAAGAAGCAGCAGCAGCTGTTGACAGACTAGTGGTCACTGCTGGGCTGGGTACAGCTGTCTGTGTGACAACCACTGATGGACTAGTTGAGACCACTGGCTAAAGACATATAATTAAACAGCTGCATTTGCCAATTTGTAATAAACGAACATAACAACGATAAATTACAAATAAAGTAGTGTCATTCACAAAACATGGACGTAAGGTATACGTGCCTTCAACAGTACCAGTTTACCACATACAATAACACTGGCCGATTTCCGGAGTGAGTGAATAAGGAAGTTATATCATGTGTTAACAGAAACAACATCGAATGCGCACGATGTACCAATAGAATGGAAAGTAAATGTTTTAGATGGCATCTAAAAAAACCTACTGCAGCTTAAGCAAGTCTCCATATTAAAACTCATAAAAACTGCTGTTCTACATCATCAAAACATCGTTTTGTGGATTTGCTGCATATCATATATTTTTTCTTAACTGCATCTTCCAACAAATACTGCCTTTGGCATCTGTTACTGCTGCATTTCCCACTTTCAGCAGCCACATTAATCAGCCGGAAGCACATTACATAATTGGGTGCATCTGTGCATTGTTAAGCAAGAAAACACCATTTGCAATGCTACATTCATGTGCTATTATATGAACTTGGTTGAGATGTCCAATACATTCAGATTAGCAGATGCAGCTGTAACAAAGAACATTATTACTGTGATTATTTATGTATCAGCATGTTTTTATGATGTCAGACAATTGTGCTAGATAAGCTATACTCAGGGCTCCCAGGAGCAAGAAGTGAAATTTCAAGACCCAATGTTTACAAAATTTCAGGACATTTTTGTCGGTTTCACGAGGCTCACGACACAGAAAATGCACGTTTTTCTGTCCTCATAAATGTTATTCATTGAAGCAGATCAGTATTGCAGTCCTAAAAATGTTACTAAGGCAATGTTATAAGCATACTAAAGCAAAACTGTACTAAGTAAGTAAGCCTAAAGTACTGATAAGAGTCCTGTTAACTAAGTAAAGTACAAAATGAACGCAATGCTGTAACAGCAGCATAACAAACGTCCATATCAGGACATTCTAACCAAATGAGTAAAATTTCAGGACAATTGCTGATTTCAGGACAACTTCAAGACATCTGTGAAATTTCAGGAATTTCAGGACAACTGGGAGCCCTGGCTATACTGCATGCACATGTCTCAAAAAAAAACATCCCCGACATTTTCGACTGTAACTTGAAAATCAATTACCAGATTTTGATAATTTTTGGCACGCATATTCCTGACACAACTTGCCATCAAATGACAATTCAGTTTCCCACCTCACTCAACGTTTGTTTCTGCACTATCTGGGGAAAGCACAACCAGCGAAATATCACTTTTTTTATCCAATGCGATATGACTGCTTAATTAACACAACGCATAAAAACACATTTTGTTCACATTTCTGACACTCTGGTCGACATTTCATTCAGTTGTCTATTTTTCAACTATCTGCAGTAAAATTGCTTGAAGTGTTGGCCCACTGTACCAAAAATTATTAAAATCTGTTAAGTGGTATTCAAGTTACAGGCGAAAATGTGGGGGATGTTTTTTTGAGACACAGTGTAGTCTGAAATGTTGCAGTAACTTTGCTTAAGTTCCCATGAGTACTGTTTGTTTTTTTTGAGTTTTTAGGTAATAAAGGTAATAATACGTGAGACAACGTCATGACATAAATAAATAAAATAAAAAATAGGCTATGCTGTTTTTATCTGTATATATCTGTCTGTCTTTTTGTTTGTCTGTTTGTCATTTGTAACTAAATGCGTTCATATTCACCTGCTTGACGACATCCAGTATATTGAGTTTGGCTGTGATTGCAGCAGCAGCAATGGCAGATGCTGTAGGCATTGACGATGGAATAAGTGAAGCTTGAAGTACATTGGGCGGAGTCACACACTACATGGACACATGCGATTGGCTGTCATAATACACTGGGTGAAGTCACATATTATAGGTGCCATAATGATTCTACAAGGGTCGTTCGATAAATAAGTTACAAGACAGCATCATTCTGTTAGTTTTCCAAATAATAAAATTCCCAAAAATACGTTTTGTAGAGACTTTAATTATGAGTAGAAGCTGTGAGTTTTATGATGATGACGTCACTGTGACGTCATTTATAAACATTAAATATGGCGACGTTGCCAATGAAATTGTCCCGTAAGGAACAGCGTGCCGTTATTGTATTTTTGTGGGCAAAAAAATAAATGCAAATCAGATTCACTCGGTGATGCATCCAGTATATGGCGACAAGCGCTTTAGAAGCGAGCAGTTCATGTTTGGTGTTAAGAGAATGCTAGGTGGGCAGAAATTTGTATCATTTACCAAAATGCAAAGAGTCATTCTTCAGTGGCATGGACAGCAGCCAGCATCGTTCTTTGCATCAGACATTGAGTAGTTTGCTAAGAGATAAGACAAATGTTTGAGCGAACTTCGACAATATGTTGAAAATGGAACACTTGTCTTTAGCATTTAAAGAGATGGCATTAAATTGTTAAGTTTATTCATTTTTTTCGTTCCTATATGCTGTTTGTCACTTGCGAGTTATGACAGATTACTAGTGGGAAAAATAGTACATGTGCAGACTGTGTTCTGTAAACAGATGACGTCACAATAATGACATTATCATCAAAAAAATTTCTACATGTATTCAGAATAAAATTCCCTACAAAACGTATATTTCGAATTTTTTAGATTTGGAAAACTAACAGAATGACGCTGTTTTGTAACTTATTTATTGAACAACCCTCATACTAGTGAGTGATCACACAGATAACTAGCACATTAGACCACTTTAACTATAAAAACACAGATATCATTATTATTAATGAGCAGATTAACGTGGCATTGAGCCCCAAAGACATTCAAAGGCATCAGTTTCAGTAAACTCTGTAGCATACTGTAAATCGCTAGTCCCATACCCAATATTAATGCAGCTATGACCGGGCCAAGAGCCACTCGGCAAACCTACTCTATGCTATACACGACCCAACTGGTAGCTAGTACCGTATGACACAAATATCACAAATATCAGGAATCTAGTTAAATCACAACACAACAACCCAAGACCATGTGACCAGTAAACTACCACATAATATGGTATCCAATCCAAGTTTCTCAGCGGCTGCAAAGTACAGAAATAAAAAATGCCAAAAAAATAAACCCAGTAACAATACGTGGGCAATAATAATTTTAACTATAAGATTAACTCAGCTTCCCATTAATCCAGGGCAAGTGAATCAAAAACTGGCCTTGGCCTACCTGGCTGGAATTAAGATAAAGCATGTTCACCTGTGTTGGGTGGCAGGCAACACTGTGTGATCCCACATGGCAGGTGACGCTCCGTAACTCTGAGTGACTGAGCTGGGTTCCCATGAAAAGCTATGGACATCTTCACTCCACGGTCATGCTAGTACTGCATATCACTAGCACTATGTCTGCAGTGGGATAATGGGTTAACAACTCAACAAGTCAGTGAGTGAATGAGTGAGTAGGGTTTAACATCCCACCCAATGCAGTATAGGTCATTTCGGGGATGGCCTTTCCAGGCATTGCACACGCATAACCACAAACACATAATGAAACACAAAATTTAACCTTTACAGAAAAAAACAGATAAAAAACAACGAAACACAGAATATCAATCCTAACCTAAAAATGTAGGAACTGACCATTATGAGTGTGCATATGTAACAGTAATGGCAGTTCTAATAATCTTCCCCGTTATCCTCCAAACAGTCAGTAATTTCAGAATGCTGTTTATTGGAGGACAGGGGGAACTCAAAAAATGCACTCAAGTATGACCAAATGGCCGAGAGTGTAGCCTACATGACTGATCATGGAATAAGTATCGAATAAACTACTGTCTGGATAGTATAAGTGTCTTAAGTTTTTCTTCCAGGCAGCCAATGGTGAAAATTTGGTGATCCTAGCTTGCACCGTTTTTGACAGATCCACCCATGTGATGGACAGACGGACAGAAAGAATTGCGATGGCTAAGAGATGCTACATTATACAGTAGCTGCTGTCAAGTGTAAAAAATTCAGCCACTGACGGGTTAACATACTGTTACATACACTTAAGCCTTTAACGTCTGAAAGCACTAAAGCAAACCAGTAATGCATGCCTTGCCAACTCGAAGATGCATTCCACCAAGATCAAAGAGGTTCATGGCAGCAACAGCAGCATCAGTTGCCGCAGCCGTCTCATACTCAATATAACCATAGCCTCTGAAAATATGCATACGCAATTACACCAAACACATAGCACTATAATCACTCTCAGATAATCACTGGTTACTACAGCTGTGAAAATTAACAGTTAATCACTAGATTAATCACTAAACTTTCTAATGATTAAAAACAAAATTGCAACAGTTTAACAACTGGTTAAGTCACAAAAGTATGAGACCATTATTAATTAGATGTATTCTAATAAAATTTAGAGTGAAAAAGCTAAATAGAGCAACAAGCATGAAAAAAATAACAATGGTAGTCTTTTTCTCCAGAGAATGCATATGTAACAGCGAATGTCCAGATTTGACTTCAACAATGTCGGTAATAAAATCTTGGTATATGGCATTCACTGAACATGTATTTATTTTAAAATTCTTATCTTAAAAAATACTTCAGAAAAGACGCACATTCTCAAAACACCTTAGGAAAAGACCCTGAGAAATTCTTAGGAAAACGTCTTAAAAATGCAAAGAACGCCATCACAAATTTGGATAAAAATCCTAAGTGATCTAGAGTCAGGAAGATATTTGGAAAAAATGGGAACATTCTTAGAAATGTTGAAATTGAGCATGTGGCCCTGAGATGAAATCCAGCACCAAAATAGGTATTAAACACAAGACTTTTGTAACCTTGATACAGATCAAATTTACACAATAGTGCTGCAATGTAACAGTTATTTACCGATGTCGTGTGGGTCGCATTGGCTCCGAAGACAGCTTACAAGACATTATTTTACCAAATGCTTCAAATACACTGCAACACGTAAAACACAAGTGATTTACTTATACAAATTACACTTTGACGCAAAAGTCAACTCTAAATATCCGAAACAATGTAACCATGAAAAATATCAGTAAGTTCATACTACTACATAGAAATGACAACGTTTGACCATTTTCAACAGTTAACAAAAAGCATTAAAATTCAACAAGTCAAATTTACGGATTAAAAAGCTAAATTCAAATACGGCATGTTCATTGTCTAATAGAGAGGTCACACTAGCGGTCCGGATGACTGTCTGAACAGCCGTCCGAATGGTTGGTGTTTTTGACGGCCATTTGGATGGTGAACGGTTGTCAAAAACACAAACCGTTCGGACTGCTAGTGTGACCCGTCCTTAAATCAACACTTCAGTTCAGTTGTCTTAATTGGTTTTATAGCAGCCAATGAAACTGTTCAAAGTCAATTGACATTGACTCTAGTCTCACATGAACTAGACAGCTGTTCCAGTTTCGGGATTGCACCAGCAAAATATTCATCACTTATTATACAAATAGTGACTGGCGTCGAGGTCATTATTAAAAATTTTTGACCGGAAGTTCGTAAGATGTTGCCCGAGATCAAAGATTGAGGGCAACATGTTGCGAACTAAGAGAAAATAATTTTCAATAATGAACAAGACACCAGTCTATATTGATTTTGTTGTACCTGAAAAACTCTATGCAAAATTTGTGGTATTTTATGCTCTGTTTGAATAAAGTAAACAAGGTTGTCTGCTGATAATGTACAACATACCGTTTAGCCACAATATGTGAATTTGGCATGGGTGTAAAATGTTAATGAAGCGTGACCGGTGTCAGCATGACTATGACGCCAATCAAATAGTGCCCTCTGGGAGGGCACTATTATCAATAGTACCTCCATGGATAGCACTATGTCACTGCGTTGTTGCTGAGAAGGTGACTAGAGTGTATTTGTAAACATCACGTGACATGTTTTGGACCAATCGCGTGCAGGTATTTTGCATTGCTCACAATATTTGCTGTAGGTCCACCTGACGACACATGTTCTGAAGATGGCAGAAAGTTTTAGCATAGTGAAACATAAGGAAAATGAAATAATAGGAAAAACATTTTTGAAAGCATTAACCTTCGAATATCTGCCTCTGTTAAGTCCTGGTGAATGGATGCAACGTAGATGCGGTTATAGAACGTAGCTTCTTCCATTATACGCTCAATTATAGCCTTCGCTTGCGGCATGTTGCTTGGCCGGCCAACCTGTAACACAAGCACCAGTGTCGTCATTATCAATTATCAATTCAAAACTAGTACTACTAGCTGATTGAGACCAGTTATGACTTTTCCTATCTGCAACTGACATACTCATGTTGTAATGCAATTACGCAACTACAGTCATTTAAACCCATGTGCCCCTGAGCAGTATTAATTTTCCACAACATGTGACAGATAATATGACACTGTTGCTACCATTTTCCAACATTCTGATTTTTGTTCAGCCAACTGTTCTGGCATTCTCCGGGCTAAAATGTCTTTCCCAAAAGGAGACATTTCACAACAGTAGCAGCAGGAATTTTTACATGTCGAATATCCTTCCCGTTGCCCAACCAACAGTGTCAGTGCAATGAAAGCTGACACTGCTAAACACAGATGTACTAACTGTTTTAAAAGTATAATGGTGAAACAAGTTTTAGTGTCAGAGATATTTTTAATAATGCTTGTAAGCACTAAGTAAAAATGCGTCTCTTTTTTTTTACTTAACTATAAATTAAATACAACCTATAACATTTCTTAAGTTTGTAAACATTAGACAAAAATACGAATCTTTGTTTTTCCTAAATGTGTCCACTTCATCCACTGCTCCAAGTTACACAGTATTTCCTTATTCACTCAATCTTCATAATCAAAATTACAATCACAACAATAAGCAAGCCAACAACGTTCGAACCTTGATACTGAAGCCTCCAAGCATAACCCCATTCATTTGTTCAACAGCAAGAGATGCTGCTTCCGGTATGTCATATTCAAGGAAGGCGAAGCCTTTATGCTTTCTGAGAACAGTGTCGTATGGAAGACTGAGCGACTTGATCGGTCCAAATGGCAAAAATGCCTGCTTCACGACGTCTTCTTGGATTCCAAAGTTGATAGAACCAATGTATATTCTATACAAGCAGTACTCTAAAAATTTGTCAATCGATAAATCAATAAAAGCACATCTGCATAGAGCCATACGTCATAAACGAATAAGAGGCGCATAATGGCAGAGGCTGAGTGTTCACATTTACAGTTCAGTTTAAAACTATGCTTACAAGAAATTTGAGCTAATGCTTAAGAGATGCACGTAAGCCTATAGAGTTTTGGTTCACGTTAAGTTAATATACAAATACCAAATTCTCTATATGGATCGCATAACAATAGTAGCATTAAAAACGGTGCAAGCCAGGATCACCAAATCTTAACCATCGGCTGCCTGGAAGACTCTAGTTTTAGGAACCGTAAAGCTTTTCCATAAATTCGAAGGGGGTCACCCTGAATGAGAAAGCTAAATGAGGGAGGTGAGAAAAATTTGCGATTTTTGGCCAATAAGTTGCTGTATCTCAATAACAGTGCGAGATAGGGCTTAGGTTACTATTAATCACTAATAAAAAGTCGTACACTGGCTCTTGATTGCCACCAAATTCAATCACCTTGGATGACCTTGAACGCTAAAATAGGGGTTTTTATTAATTTTTTGGCAATTTCGAGCTGCTAGACACATTTCAAGAGCGAATTGCACTGAAAGCAATTGATATAGACATGAAAAAGCTGCATATGAAATTTTCAGCATTGAATGTAGATTTTGAAGGTCCAAGCCTAGATTTTCTAGGTTTAAGGAAACCTGCGCATAAGGGCGTCAAAGAGCGGTACCCCCATAAAAGTCGCGACGAAATGGCTAGCAATAGACTGACAGTTTGCGAACAAAAACTGCTACAGGCTTTCGCGCGTCTCGTGAGCATTAGCTCAAATTTCTGTTATTGACAAAATACACCAAAAGTCAGAAACGTAATAAAATGGTGAAACAACTATTTCACAAAACCAGATAACTGTACTGCAAACAATACTCGTTGCTAAAATAAAGAACATGCACCATATATTATAATAAATATTATAATCTTACTGAAAAAAATACATAACAGAAATATCAGTATGCATACCAACCTACACATGAGTGACAAAGCCTGTTGTTTCTGAGCCGACTGATGTACAGAAACCGTTTGCTAAAAACAAATTAAAACATATATCAAATAACATTGGTAACAGCTGAAACATGCTACAAGTATTTGTTAGTAATAACTTAGTTGAACATACTGTCACTAATGTTGCACTTTATGTTTGGCAAAAAATGTGATACCAATGTGTTTTTCACTTCTACAATTTTTGTTCCCTTTTTGTTAACTCCCAAATATTGTAAATAAAAACAACACACAAACAACAATTAAAAACATAAACGTTACGTCAGACACACTCTCACATAAAATTATATTCTACCTCTGCTCCCTTCTAACTGTTTATATCCAGTAAGTCTGGAAATGTCCACTATACTTCAGTTCCAAAAATGAACTAAGTTTTAACTTGAACTTAACAATGACAACATTAACAACCATGGGACTTGTGACGCTAATCCAAATTTTCATAACATTAACCTGTTTTCATTTTCACATTGTGCTTTTATTTCACAAAGAAACCGATAGTGTCCAATAGAGCAAATACGGCGCAGCTATTAATGAAGTGTTCGGTATAACGGTGACGGCCCGCCATAGCCAGGGGCCGCCATAGCCAAGAGCCACCATAACCACAATCCCACAATCAATGGTACAAATGGCTAGCTCCGCCACACTTTCCTATAGGCTACTAGGGTTAGGAATAGGGCTAGTGGGGTCCTAATCCTAACCGTAACCCTAACTATGGTGGCCCTGGCTATGGCTATGGCATTGTGGCTATGGCGGCCCTTGGCTATGGCGGGCCACAATTGGTATAACACATTCAGTTCACCTGCTGTTGATGTGCTAGTGTCTGCTTCAGCATTACAGACTTAATGCACTGTTCCACGGCATATTTCTTCGCCCGACGTAGAGACTCTTTCTGCGACCGGCTCAACTTAGGCTGCGACTTCTCGGCGCCGGGGCCCGAGTATACTGGACCAAACTGATTTGCCTGCACCACTGTATTCAACACAGAACGCAAAGCACTGCTACTGCACGGGAGAAATACTGAGAGAAAAAATACTAAATTCAAAGTGTGGTGGATTCCTGGTGGGTTAATACAACACCACGAGTTAACACGTTTGTCACAACTTTTGCACAATACTAATTTTCAAACTCTGTGCTATAGCGTTTTACAATAAGTGTTGGTTTTTTATCGCGGTATATTTCCGTTTTTAATCCCCAGTTTTTGAGATGCGTTTTTAGACTCGGGTATAAGCTGTATTGTGGTCTTGAGGCGCCGCATCGCACAGCACACTATGCTGAATCCTATCACATTGATGATGACGACTGCAAATGAGAAGTCCCAAGCAAAACATACTGGTGCAGTGCTGCCATAATCATGAGTCAAAAAAGTATACAACAAAGTTTGTCAAACTTTGCTAAAAACCTGACCAAAAATCTACAGACTACAAAAAAATTGCAATAAATTAGTCATGTCACAAAAGATCCCACCACACCCAAAACATGTTGCCACACTATCTTGTAAAATATGAACGTCGGGATTCAAGAAGCTAGCTAACTTATTAGCCAACACAATGTCTTAGCACCTCCAATCAACGGTAATACTGTGTGTTTCACACATCATGGGAAAATAGCAAAAAAATTATGCTATCTAGATAATGACAATTAGACATTAAGACCTGTAAACATCATCACTATAAAGTATAAAAGTATAAATGCACCAGCACAAAGAATAAGGTATAAGTAATATGCACACTAACGTTCGAAGGAAAAGTATTCTGAACTCAAGTGTTTAGCATCAAGATATAAATTCAAAAATAAAGCAGTTTTTTCTACAGTGAGCAATATTAAAAAATAATGATTTCATCATTGATAGATTTACTAAAACCTGTAAACTTAACCAAACACACAAAAAGTCCTCGTTAACAGTAAACTGAAAAAAAATGCAAAACCTACTAAAACCCAACAATAACCAACAATACAGCAAGGTTTGTTAAACCCTGAATTTTCTACTAGTTACTAGGGTATTCAAGTACACAGAAGCAACAACACATGTACACACACACCTATACACAGCTGAGTAATAATTTAGCAGCAGATGATCAAAAGAACCTTAAGCAAGTTATCCAGTGACCTGGATCTGTGATCCCACGCTCCTCTTTTGCGCATGGACCGATCATCAACCTTTACAATACTGTACGTCGCTTGCTCCCGGCCCGATCCTGAAAGTAGTAAAGATCGCCCTCCCACTCCCAGCAAGCACCAATGATGATTCACTTATAACTATCCTATTCTTAGTATGTATACAAGAGATGAGTCTCTCTGATGAGGTTGTCACTCATTATTGACAAAAATGGAAGAGAATTTTTTAAATATGCAAACATGCAAAATTTTATACAAAACATGATAACAGAGCCTAAAGCACAATCAAAAATAAAAGTGTAACATTCTAATCGATAATATCTAAACAAAAAGCTAATTAATTAGTGCAAATAATGAACAAGAAGATATGGGCAAGTGTGTAATCGTGCTATAGTTGTCTATGTCTGAGCAGTTGCCGATGCACTCACACACAACACGAAAGTAATCCAGACTTAAATCCGATGTTCACTGTCACGACAGACTCGCCTGAAAGTAGATCAAGCAGAATAGCGATTTTACTTTGTGAATGGCTTACTGTGTCATCAGCATATAACTCAAAATATATGGTATCATATACAGAGTTTCTCTGACCCATGTTCACATTCCAACATTTCTTAATTTGACATTGACAAACACTTCCAAATAAAATTTGCATAAGTGTTAGTTCAGCATTGTATACTACAGAAACTGGGTAAAAAGTGGAACACAGGTCAAGTTATGCCCTTACCATGCATAGTACATATGTTACATTGCACACAGGCCTGCCAGAAGCAATAACCACAAATTTCTGTTAGTTAGTTTTCTTATAAAGAAATGGCACTACTAGCATGAAGCTTCAGTTTAAAATATGATACAATGCATACAATATGAAGCTTACAGCATACAGAACAATAATGCCACAATTAACTTTAATTAATTTAATAATTTGCAGTAAATAATAAGAAATATCAGATGACAAAAAAACGAAATTACCTAATGTATCTTGACATTGAGCAGTCTCGGCAGACAAACTACTATCACCGGTGCTGCATTCCTGGGCAACAAATGACAAGAAACAACAGATCACAAAGTCATTATTGGTCCATTATGAAAAGACTGGCCTTATTCACACTCCAGAGTGTGAACAGGCAGAGGTTATTACCAAACCCTCCAAAGTGTGAATAAGACCAATAATACAGGAGACATCACACTCCGTTGAACATTTGTTCCAGTGCCCTGCATGCCCGACACAACTGACAACCCAAGATCTATGGGACGATCCAAATGCGGTGGCTGATTTTCTCAAGCTCGACGACAACTAACGAAGAAGAGGAGCTGTGGGCTACAACAACAGCAACATCACCGTGCATCTTCTACGCCATCTTTCCATTGTTTCCTCTGCTGTCTTCGCCATTCGTCCAAAATGATAATTAGTGATACTGCTCATACCGCTCCACATGAACTGCCGTAAGAGATTCATAGGCTGCGGCAGTATACGGCAGCAACGGCTGGTGGCCGCAGACAGACGCCCTTAAGGCTTACGGTAGCCTGCAGCCAATGAAGCCTAGCAGCATGCTGTTCGCATATGTAACCAATTCTGCAACCTTCATACGGGTGTACATATCTTGTGAAATAGTTGCATGAAGTATACTTAAATTCGAACGCTAAAATGTAATAGCTAAAAAACTGTATAAGCGATAGTTTTAAGTAATAAATCTAAACTTTAAACCTAAACCTAAACCTAAGTTTAATACTGAACCAAAAGCAATAATGCTACGCTGTCCAATAACACTAGTACCGCAATGCTAGCACCACCTATTAGATATTGAATATCGCCAGAAGTGTGAATAGGCCAACCAGTGGATCATGTGCACTCCGGAGTGCAAATAACCACTGTCATATAAAAAAAAAAGCTAATCATAAACACAAATACACTAAGTATGATTATGTGTTAACTCGCACTGGTCTTGTACTGGTATTTATTGTCTGCCTTACAATGCCTGTCTTAGAGCCCTTTTAACATTCATGTTGTACTGCTTATATTTCTGTCACATTGTTGCATGATGCTAAAAATAAAGCTCAGTCAGTTCGGCGAACTGAGAGATTGGTGACCAAAATTACTATCGTCCGTTCATCGAACTGAGATGAAAGAATCAGAATTTACTAAAATCAGTTCGGCAATCTGAAGAGCAGCTAATTGGGCTACTAAAATCCATTCAGCTGCGTTGCTGTTTATTTCACACCGCCACCAGTACTGCATTAAAGATGGTGAACAGATTCACTACTTTTAAAGTAAAAAAATATTAGGATAGTTCTAGTAAACTCCTCGTTACCACCGCTGCATGCTGAAATGAAATCTGGCACAGATGAAGATTGACGCGATCTACTATGACTAATTGTGCACAGCAACATTCTTTATTTATACAAGATGAACTGAACAAGATGATTAAGCGCCACAATTCTTATTCATATCTTTTCAGAATATTGAGAGGTTACAATTTTTCAGTTTACTCTCAGCTGCACAATGGCAGAATTGGACCATAATGGCCTGCTCGTGAACTTGCAGCATGGACCTAAAATCTGCGCAACTTAAATGTATTTATTTTAGGAAAGAATTCCGTATCGGAACGTTACTGAAATTGTTACAGAATGTGCGTTAGCTGGCGATTTAAAAAATGGCATTAATTTTTTTGGGGATAGTGTATAGGAAAATGGGGTTTAGATATATTTTCGGGGCAAAAACTCTAGCTGAAAAAAAGACTACCGTACTGCGGCACCTTATACTACTTAACTACTGACTTCCATTATACCTACTTACTTACCTAACACCTTACGTATCGACTTACCTACCTAACGTCGGACTTATTCTTA
>Ga0209367_1001966_pt1 | contig 26412 bp, 12 predicted proteins | sample WorMetLIZISLAND2_FD_187412 | JGI IMG/M metagenome (GOLD analysis project Ga0209367, IMG submission 187412) | Marine gutless worms symbiont microbial communities from Max Planck institute for Marine Microbiology, Germany - Olavius geniculatus... ... | reverse complement strand
TTTTAGTTGTCTTTACTTCATTCATTTTTCGAATTTTTGTCAGTTTTACATTTAGGACTATTTCTATTCTCAGTATCTCTCATTTCATTTTTCTTTTAAACATTTCAGTTCTTTTTAGTTTATGTGTTAGATTAAACTGACAGTGTGTCTGTCAGTTTTTGAGTGCAAATTTTCCATTGTATTGTATTGTATTGTATGCAAGTCTAAATCTGGATGACGACGAGTGCTATGCGAAAGGAAATTAGATTACCGCCACCGGCTCATCGTATATCACGCTGTCGGCACAACGCGTACGGCCGTCCGCGGGTTTTTCGAGTCGCTAGTCAAACGGTCTGGAACTCACTGCCAGATGAACTTACTCAGAGATCCGGCGTGTGACATTGACAGTTTCAAACAATTTTTCGAAACAATCCTTCTCAGCCAGTACAAGTGTGACCGGCGCATTAGAGGTTAATTTAACAATATGCGCTATATAAATTTACATTTTACTTACTTACTTATTTACTTACTTACCAACGTTGATCATTAGTCATTTTACGCCGTTAAGAAATCCAAAATTGTTGTCGAGTTTTAATAGCTTAAAATGTTAATTCATTAATTTTATAACAATCAACACTGTGAATTGTTATGAATGTTTCGTCATGAAATAAATAAATAAAATTAATTAATTAATTAAATTCCAGCGTTTGTCGATCGTTGTCCAACGCTTCAACGCGGCTTGTCTGGCTGAGTCCGCATCGTAATCACTTCAAACAAAATTTCTGTAGCTTTATATTTTAACCGTCAGAAATTGAGTACTGGGGGCTTTAAAAATATTTTAAAAATTAATTAATTAATCGTAAATTTTTGCATCGCTAACATACCACGATGCCGGAGCAGACGGCAATAGCGCGTCCACAGTACGTGTTGGGAACGATGTCACCGTAGCCGACTGATAAAAACGTGATTGAAATTAACCACATCGAGTTGAGTAGATTCTTGTGCTGAACGTCGTGATAACTGCAGTATACCAGAAGCACAACGGGCAAATGATGCAAAATGGTAAATAAACTTAACTACCACTACTGCTATACTACTATTACCACAAAACGACTGACACTGCCACTACAACTGCCAATAAAATAACTACTACGACAAAAATGCACCACGGCGTTTGAAACTACGTACAATGCCACCGACAGAAAATGAAAGAAGTCAGGCGTACATGATTTTCTTTCGTTTCTTAATGGAGACCCGGAGTTTATCGGAAGTTTTGCGGTGACCCAGTGAAATATTACAGCAAAATTTATAATTATCACGCACAAACAGTTTGTCAAGCGAGCAGAATCAGACAGTCACTGGCGCGATTGAACTGCAGCAGTTATGCAGCAGCACTGTGGGACAAAAAGTAAGCGGGGCTGAAAGTTACAAATGTCCGACAGAGGAGATTATAACAGGTAGGTTACTCAACATTTTGATTTTGAACCTAAATTTTCCCTAAAATGGCATTTTAGCTCCAAACTTTGCACTTTTAAAAACTCGAAACTGATCGCGTTTTAAAAAGATAAAAATGTGTCAAAATTCCGTCAAAAAAGTTTCGGACTCAAACTCGGAACCAGATTCAGGAAGTTGCCAAGTACCACAGATCCAGACTTGACAACCATAAAGAGCAGTTTCCTGAACTGAACTGACACCAAAATAGACGCCACGGCTTCATCAATCTTAGCTTCTTCTGCTAACTACAGCTGCTGCTACTGCAGCTGCACTAAACAATGCATTATTCAGGACACGCAGACAGTCGCACACAGTCGTCGTCTCTATCCGCTGGATGCTCCTGACAACCTTGCGACCGACGCCTTTTGCATACGCACTATCACTGTAGACAATACTGCAGTTTTGTATGGGGTCCCACCCCGGGCTCTGACCCCAAAACGCGGCTTTCGTGGAAAAAAAATCACCATTTGTTATTAGCTCATACCCCCTCTTCAGAGTAGGCGTATAGGCGTAGGCCTAATTTTATGGTCTCGGTTTATTGTTATTGCAGGAAGCAGTAACGCATCAATTTTGTAAACACTTCCTTTCTTTGAAGACTGCAACTCAGCATGGCAGCGGGTTGGCTGAAGACATAAGCGTAGTAAAATAATCATAAAGACCACTGACGTCGTAACAGGTGAAATGCAGCAGCTAGGGTAAAAATCACTCTAGATTTTAATCTGTTGAAAAACTTCTTCTTGTCGAAAAAAATCTACCAAAATACCAAATCTGGTGCTGAATATCCGATGCGTGGGAACGTTAGGAAAAATTGAGATATTATTTTTTGTCAAAAGTGTGCTTTTTGTCTTCTTGTCCTTCAGCTTTTTCAACCGATGCACAACGCCGCTCATCGAGTAGAGAAAATAAGCTTAAATAAGCGCAAATTCCATTACGCCGACTTTCTCCGAAACTCCGTATGCTGCGGATCATGAATCGGGAATGTCGCGGGAACGCTTTGGGCGTTCAAACGGTCTCAACATGTTGAGATGGTTGCGACAAAGTCTGTGACATGTCTGCGGATTTTGTCGCAAAGTCAGCGTAATTGAATGTAAACTTTACGGGACAAACCTTTCGCAAGCGCGAAGTGTCCAGCTGGCGATAATCCACATTGACAGCATTACGACCAGCAGGACTGTACCGGGGCAAATAGTCATGAGAGTTTTCAGTACAAAGCGAGTGTTGAAGCTGATGCGATTGAGAGCGCCAATGCTACGTGAGGAGGCGTCGGTAAACAGGCGACTGTGTAACAGCATGACGCGACAGATGAGGTACAGTCGCAGGAACATCGGGAGAGACAGCATCAGATCAACGGGGACTTTTTCAGTGACGACCGGACCGTATCGCGACTCGACGGGTGTCCATGAAAAATAAAAGGCTCCAGGCAGAGGATGAATAGCACACACGGCAAGCTCAACACTCAGCTGGACAGTTCGTTGACCGGACATCGCTATACGCCAGTCATCGATGCAATTGTCCACGGCGAATAACTACGCAAACGCACAGTATTCACATTACTGCACTGCGTTCGAACAACCCTTTCTAATAAATATCTAAAATTTAACATAAACGTGTCGGTTTTTGAATAAATTTTAGACAATAGTAATCGTATATCAAGTCACGCAGAACGACGTATACGTTTGGCAGAAACACAAGTACGCCAACGTTGGTTTTATTGGCGTTAGAAATGCACCACTAATGTTTCGGAAATTCCAGTTTTGTAAGTGTCCGCGGTGCATTCTCTTGACTTGATACCAGCTCTCTTGCTGAGGCAACATTAAATTGAGTAATTGCATATTGTTGTCAAGATATTTAGATAGTTACTTTTTTGCCACTGACAGCACATCTCGTCATTTAGCCTGCAAAACGTCTTCGCTTAAACGTTTAGCAAATTAAAGTACTGTATTATCTCTAGTGAGTAGAAACACCGTTAGTACTTGAGAATGACGCTAAAGGTCGCTATAGCTTATAGCACCGCCCAGTTTAGTTAGAGCTCTAGGCCTATTAAACGAGTCACTAACTACTCGAGCACGGTAACTACTCGAGTTATCGACAGAGCAGCCCTAGCCCACTTGATCGGCAGTTGCGAATAGGGCTGGACTGAGTATTTAAATTTAACGATGCACTTTGCAGCGTACAAAATGACGCATTCCATGTTACGTAGTTTCAAAATTCAGCTTTAATATGCAAAACTGCAGATGGCGCGTAACTGATATTTAGGGCTGCGAAAATTAAAGATCAAGTAATCAAATAATCGTTATAAATTAATTAATTATTAGGCCTATATCTTTCTTGACTACCCGGTACATAAATTAATCCGTTAATTTCGATAATTTATTTTAAATTAACTAATTATTTTTAAACGATGGCAGCTTTAGTAATATTTGATGTTTACAGCACTTTTGCTTACTTACATAATTAAACGAGTAATCGCGTAGTTTTCCGCCGAGTATTCGGATAACAAATTACTCGGACAGCACAGCCTTACAGCGCGGCTTTGCACTTGAACGCATGGCTCATTACACGCAGGATCACGGATTCATGGTTATTTTCCCTCCCTACGACCGTTCCCACAGGATATATTAACCCCCTCCCCATCTACCCCTACTCTCGCTCTCTACGGCCTATGACGATGCGGCAACTCAAATATATTCTGAAATGATAGGCCTAGGTCTTGAGTTAAAAACAAATTCCACTTACTTACAAAACTGGGTTCGATGTAAAAACAAGAAACCCAGCTGTTGCTAGAGTGAGCTGACAGCATGCCGGTGTCCAAAGCGCAGCAAATATGAACGCCAGATTGGTGATTAGAAACAAAAATTTGCATATCATTTGAAAAGGTAAATGCGACCTTATATTAGTGATCAATACAAGGAATTTGAGCTAATGCTCACGAGACGCGCGAAAGCCTATAGCAGTTCCGGTTCACGCAAAGTTAATATACAAATACCGAATTCTCTATCTGAATCGCATAACGATAATAGCGTGGCGCCACCTTTTGAATGATATAGACTTGTGTCGCAGTCCGAAATCGCCAAAAAATCTATAAAATCCCCTATTTTGGTGTTCATGGTCATTCAAGGTCATTGAATTCGGCGCCAATCGTGAGCCAGTGTACAACTTCCTGTTAGTGATTAATAGTAACCTAGGCCCTATTTCGCACTGTTACTGAGATACAGCGACTTATTGGCCAAAAATCGCAAATTTTGCCCACCCCCTCTCATTTAGCGCCCTCGTTCGGGGTGACCCCCTTCGAATTTATGGAAAAGCTTTACGGTTCCTGAAACTACAGTCTTTCAAGCACCCGACTGTGAAAAATTGGTAATTCTAGCTTGCACCGTTTTTGACTGATCCATCCGTGTGACGGACGGACAGACAGACAGACAGACGGACGGACAGAATTGCGATGGCTAAGACGCACTGAAAGCAGTAGCTGCTTTCGCGCGTAAAAAACGGTGAGACAGGCCTATATAGGGCCTAGGCGACGCCACTGGAAACAAAGGAGTATAGAGATAATGGGCAAGAGATAACGATGTGCGACTCCCCATTGTAAAATCCATTCGACGCCGTGTTCGTGGCATCATTAAAACGGTCGCGAGCAAGCCTTCTATACACGTATATATAGATCGTTATATTTGCACCGGTTTATACCTATACAGCCGTAACTGAAGGCTATAGGCCTATAGTTATTGCATATAGCGACCACAGTGAGCAGGCTGTGTGGCTTATGGGGTGTTTACACGATCCAGCAAACGTCCAGCAAACTTCCAGCAACCGTAATGCTGGACGTTTGCTGGATCGTGTAAACACCCTATTAGCGGCGTAGGCCCTACCCAGAAATGTCAATCGGAGGGCCTTGTCTGCCTTCTTCTTCCGTTCTTCCCTTATCATTCCAGTTCCTTTCTTTTTTGGTTACTTCCTTTACCTCACGAAACGGGGATATCCCGAAAAAGTTTGTAGGTTTCAAACCATTTCGACAGATCGTTTGAATTACTGAGCATACGTCAGTTATTTTGTGACGATTTTTCAACAAATCTGACTAATTCTTGGATGCGTAAATGTATTCGTTATTTAAGGCTGTGGCTTACGTCGGGCCTGGCTTTTATGCACTTATACCACTCAACTAACGATATGGCTTTGACGTTAGACTGTTTCAATAACGTCATAATCGACGGACCGCTAGCTACTAAAAATTTTCTCTTTTTTCTGCGTCTATTATCGGCGGACAGACAGACGGACGGACAGACAGGAGTAGTAACGCGACCGCATGCATAATAGATACATTCAGGCCCGTGGAGAGAGTAGGGTAGGGGGTAAGCTACCCAGGGCCCCGCCGTTGCTCAGAAATATAATACACTAAAATGCACCATTTTGAAAAAATATCAAAAATTGTCTCCTCAGAGGAACCTGCGAAAATGTTTGGGGCCCCGCGACAATGTTTCCCCGGGCCCCGAAGTGGTTCTCGACAAGCCCGTGCTTTTTTACCAGTCACTGCAGACGACTGATACATTTATGCACAACTTCGAATAAATATACCGAAAACACAGTCGCGAATATGACATTTTCACTTTTGCCGGTTGATTCTGTGCAATTTTTGTACGCTATGGTATAGAAACTGCATAAGGAGCATAAGTGTGTTATGCACTTTTACCACTCAACGGACGATATGTCCTTAACGTTTGACCGTTTGAATAACATGACAATCGACAGACTGCTTGCTCCTGAATTTTTTTTGTGTGTTTATCGACATCGGGTTCCGGAACAGAGGGACAGGCGGACAGGCAAACTAGCAGAAGCCGTAATGTGACCGCATAATAGCTATAGCTAGGCCTACATTATAGTTATTGCAATCAGTCATGTCAGCAATAGTGCATTGAATATGCTTATGGCATAGGCCTAAGTGCAAGCGACGGCGCTGCGAAAGTTCACCCGGTTCAAATTTGTGTCCCTTTAGCGCCTACTCGAACACGGATTCGTCTTTTCCATTCCTGACGAATGTCAACGTCTGCAAAGCAGCGTTATACCCCGTTTACACGATCAAGCAAACATCGAGCTGGCTCGCCCAGCTAACCTATAGCAGCTCGTCAAGCCAGTTCGTCGAGCCAGCTTGATCGTGTAAGCGGGGTATTACTGTATTCGAGCAAGGAGATGTCGTGAACATGGCCCAAAAATTTTACAGTTTACATACCGTTGAAAGGGCGATATAAGTCAACGACCGAAAACAGCAGCAATGGTTTTGGAACTAAGTTGTCGAACTTGGCCAATGTTTCACGGAGTTATTAAAAAATAAAAATGGTCCCGTTTTTATATCCACCTACAACATATCTTTCATAACCTGTCTGTTTTTATATTTAAAAAATTACTTAACAGTAGGAGTGTATCGAATTTCTCTCGTACCCGTTCCATTTAATAAGTGACTAGGGTTTAACGTCCCGCCGGACACAGTAGGCATAGGTCATTTCGGGGACGGCCTTTCCAGGCAGAATGCACATAAACACATAGCACGAAACGGCAAGTTTAACCTTTACAACAAAAGAACAATATTAAACCTTTACAGAAACACAAAACACAAAAAAACGAGCTAAACATAAAATTGTAAGAACTCCATTATACGCGTGCATAAATGTAATTAACAATAATGATAGTTCTAATAATCTTCCCTGTTATCCTCCAATCCAGACAGTCATTAATTTCAGAATGTTGTCCATTGGAGGACAGAGGATTCCATTTAGAACAGTTTCAATTTTTTTCTTGCGTGCTAGATTCAGCTACTCTTGTGAGCTTTCCGGAGCGAATCATCTGTCGTTATAGATCGTATACTGGATAAATGCATTAAATGATGGCTGGCTCACCTGAACTTCAATGGCGTGGTAAGTCACAATCAGACAACACAGCAGAATGGTACTGAGTGTGACCAAAGATTTCACCGCCTTCGATACGCCAGACTCCTGCATTTACACACAGCCGAAAATGTATTTTGTAGCAGGGTTTTAAAGGGTATATAAAATGCATGGCTTTTCATGGGAAACCCATCTCGTAGTTACGAAGCGTCACCTGCCATATGAGATCACACGGTATTATTTGCTGCACTCGACACAGGTGAACGTGCCTTGTTTTAACCTCAGCCACACAAATCGGTACTCAATTTACCCCGAATAGATGTAACACACATTAAACACCGAACTTTGCTCGAAATTTCTGGAGATGAAACAATACAACTTGTTTTGCGTGTTTTATGAGCATTAGCTCAGATTTCTTGTTATAAACATGTCTTGCAAAATATTCGCATAATATCAGTTGATTAAGGGCATGCGCTTCTGAAACTCCACGAAAAATTTTTGCGACTAGTAGGCTAGGAAGTCTACATAAATAAGAAATTTGAGCTAATGCTCACGAGACGCGCGAAAGCCTATAGCAGTTCCGGGTCAATAGTTTAGCTGAAAACTGGGGTGTTCACGCTGGGTTAATATACAAATACCAAATTCTCTATTTGGATCTCATAACGAGTAGCGTGGCGCCACCTTATGAATGATAAAGACTTGTGTCGCAGCCTGAAATCGCCAAAAAAATCCATAAAACCCCCTTTTTGGGGTTCAAGGTTATTCAGGGTCATTGAATTCGGCGCCAATCGAGGGCCAGTGTACGACTTCCTATTAGCGATTAATAGCAGCCTAGGCCCTATCTCGCACCGTTACTGAGATACAGCGACTTACTGGCCAAAAATCGCAAATTTTGCTCACCCCCTCATTTAGCGTTTTCGTTCGGGGTGACCCTTTTCGAATTTATAGAAAATCTTTACGGTTCCTGAAACCAGAGTCCTCCAGGCAGCCGACGGTGAAGATTTGGTAATTCTAGCATGCACCGTTTTTGACTGATCCACCTGTGTGACGGACAGACGGACAGACAGACAGACAGACGGACGGACGGACGGACGGACAGTATTGCGATGGCTTAGACGCGCTGAAAGCAGTAGCTGCTTTCGCGCGTAATAATGCATGACGTGTCTGCGCCGTCGGGCAAATTATCATTAGAAGTCGACTACGGCTTCATGAGAATCTTGTCGCTTCGTTTCTGGGAATCTTTCTAAGCTTATACAAATCAAAGTCGTCAGTTGGACTTTCAATAATGCATGTCACTGTATCATGGCAGTAATGTAATAGATTGACAGTTAGTGGGTGATTACCGGTATCGTCTTGCGACGATGCTTAAGAATTAATGCTGTCTGCGTGCGCGAGCTATCATTAGCTCATGCCAATCAGCTGCCACCACATCGAAATTGTCAAGCGCTTCTGCTTAATCCATTCCAGCAACTTGAAACGCTTTTTCCATAGATGTATTTATGTATATCATATCTAGTTCAGAGTGTGTAAATAGTCAGCGTGTGGGTCTTCATGGTTCTCTTAATTTCTTTTAATTTCTTAAAAGCAGCACACACGGGCGTACATGTACGCTCTGCGTTTTAAACTTTTTAAACCAGGTCATTTTCAGGCAAACCGTTCAACTTTCATATAAACAAATCGGTAAAAATGCCGCAAAATGTTCGAAGAGCGTTTTTCATGGACGAAATAAACCTACGTTTATAAACTTATTATTATTTCAACGGTTCTGTAGGCCCGTTTAGTTCATGTCTTTTCATTCGATTTATTCTAAGATATGCCGTAAGACCATTGCAAGACAAAAACTAAAATGTTCTATCTACGATCATCTTACGACATGCTTTTAGTAAATTTACAAAATAATGTCTTAGATAATCACGAGATTTTTTATATATAAAAATGAAGTATATTTTGTCTGAAGACGTGTCTTAATATAATGCAGCAAGCTGTGCTTTTTGAATTAGTTCATTGTCTTAAGACAACAATAAGTGCGAAAAAAAATTTCCTGTGAATCAGGCTCTGAACCATAGCATCATAGAAAACCACGGCAGTCACGTTGTGATGTCTAAATCCATGCTTGACTGTGCATCGGCCTACTTACTATACGCATCAGATAAGCCGACTCCGTTGCGATGACCCGGTCTAGTGAGTGAAGTAATTGGATTTGATGCTGGCTGCTCAGTGAGACGACTGATGACCGCTGCTATGCTGCGCTGCTTTGCTCAGGGGCGTCTATCCCCTCCTAAGTCCTTGCAGCAAGTTCCCCTCTAACTCAAAATGAAACGAGGCGCCGTAAGCGTCAAGCGGTGAGAAATGGGGAAAAGGTATTCCCCTAACCAGCCGACTACGGGGTCTAGGGGAGCGTCCTGAGCTCCCCCATTCTGCAAAGTCTTAGATGGAGCCCCATGGATGCAAAAAAAAACTTGGTGCATTCTAAGCGTCACAGAACACTTCTGCTTGCAATACATCGTAAATCATGAGAACCGTGTCTTACAAGCTGAGGTGCAGTATACCATGAATATCAAATCTTCCCTAATTCCCCCCCCCCAAAAAAAAACGTCCTCTATTTTTTCTTGAAACATTTCCTCTAAGGTTTTTATGGTGTAGACGCCCGTGGCTTTGCTGTGTGAAAGACCGTCTGCTTTCTATAGACTCCTGACAGCATCAGTCTGTAGCTCCGTAGCTGCAGTATACGATCAGTGATGGGCAACTACCTAAACAAGACACCCAGCTGTCGCTAGGGTGGGCCGACCGTACCGTCTATGTCTGAAAGCCCAGCGTCCGACTTTTGGTCGCGGAAAGAAAGCGATTTACAAAGGTGACGACAAGTCCATATTTATAAACGCGCGGTCTAGTGGCTAGACTTCAGAATATCAGATTCGACGTAATTTTCACATCGCGGTTGGAGTCTCACCGCGAGTCAGTTGTAGGCAACATTAATGTTAAGCAAGTTGCTAACATACTGCGTGCTCAAATCAACTCAACCTCCTACCATCAGCGGGATGGAAAATAAGTAGTAACTTACAGGCTACGGCGTGAAGCCTAGTGTGGCTGATAGAGGCGGTGGTATGTCTGCTGGCTGCAAACCACGGGTCCAGTACTGTTGTTCGCTGACGCGGGCGACGGACGGCCACATAGTGCGCTGTGGTATTATTAGCTCATGCCAATCAGTTGCTAGTTGCCGGAGATGTAAAGCGCTTTCCATGACGTTTTTTTTGTTTAAAAGACGTCTGCGATTATCGCTAGTACGTCTGCTTGTCTGTCTGGATGTGTGTGTCATTCCATCAAAACTAACAGCGTCTCTTTGCACACCATCAGAAATGCATTCCATACCATACCATGGCTTAGTGCCGTCGGTATGTGGTGCTGAGGGTCGTGTTTTTGAATTCCGGCGGAGTTGATTTTTTGTTGTAATTATTTTTACGTCCTAATAAACGTGTCAGTCACGACGAAGTTATTGTAAAAAGTTAAAGTGAGCGATTTTTAACCATTTAGCTTACGGTTAAAGTTACGCTTAAGCTCAGGATTAAGATTAGGATCAACAGCCTAGTTATAGGGTTATTTAAGCGTTTAATTCAGTAACTAGTGTTTTGGTCGGTATATGCATTTCTGGTTGTCTGCGAAGAGACGCTTCTATCAAATCTCCAGCTAGTGATCTCCGTTCATACATCATGTATCATCAGTATCTATTTCTAGGCCCTATTGATTATTAGAGATGTGCAATCTGAGTAATGTGTTATTCTACGATTAGTCGGTGAGCAGTACAACGAGTCGAGTGGGATCGAGTATTCGTTTAATAAATAAGTAAGCAACTATGATGTATCTATTTCTATGAAATTAGGCTTACCCTGCCGCCTGAGCCCAGAGTCCCGGTGACGAAAATGAAGCTTTAAGGACTAATTCGTACACATTTCTGATTCTCGTTTCACGACTACTGAAAATTAGTCTATAATGAATTAAGATGTCGAGTCGTGTCAGGTAGACGCAAAAAGTTTTTTTCACGAATTTTTGGTCGGCCATTAAGACAAGTCTTGAGTATGACGTGTCATCCGACTGTCGTCTGTCTGTTACGCATGTATTGTGGCTAAACAGTACGTTGTAGGGAGTCGGCGATAATACCGTTGGATATTGGGCGATGACGTTTATATAGACTGCAAATAGTAACCGTGTTTCTATCTGCAACGGTTTTTGTTTGGCCGCAATTTTAAATGTAAAGTTTCTGTCTGCAGCCATCACCCATGTGCGCCGAATTATCATATTGTTTCCTAGCGTTCGTCGTAGCGTTCGACATAGCGACATCACCATAGCGTGTATGAGACTGTAGTTACTCTGGGAAATCGCAGGCTTTTTCTCGCGACTGAAATTCAAACGCTGGCATTCGGGTAGACGATACGGCCTAGCGACCCTAGCGACAGCTGGACGTTTTGTGAAAGAAATCGATCTGGAAATGTTTTGACTGAAATACGTATACAGACTGACACAAAACTAGCTCTAGGCAGTGAAGCGATGATGACGCATCATCGAGGATCGTGTATATAGGGTGCGGCGAAAAAGTATCCCCTAAATTTTTGGTCACTTTCTTAGCAGTCGCCAAAAATGTTAAAGCAATATTGCACACGTGCACACTGCACAGATTTTGTTTACAAAGCTTACTTCACTTCGACGTCACTAGTAACAAGATGGACCCAGTTGTTTTCAATACGCGTTATTAAGTTTTTGAATGTGCAAAATCACGATGCTGTCTCACAATAAAATCCGTAAATTCACAACAGTAAAATATTATTAAAATACCGCTTGGTTTTATTGCGTAGGTGACAGCTGATAATAAGTGTGTTGAATTTTGAGTTAAAATTTCGACCGGTTGCTGAGAAAATGGCAAACGACTTTAAGAGATACTTTTTACCGCACCCTGTAAAAGGATCAGTGTGTGACGTTAGCTGGTTCAGTATCATGGGCGTGATTTGACCGCGTCCAGTCACTAACTGCATATGCCTAATTAGTTCACAATCAGTCCAGCATTAGCACGTGTATTTTGAATACATTTGCTGGAAGTTTGCAGGACGTTTGCTGGATCGTGTAAACACCCCATAAGTTACTAACTGCATATTAGTTCGTCGTGTCGAGTCGACTCATACCATTAGCCGTGTTACGAGTCTCACGGGGCTGCCCGTCCGTCCGTCCGTCTGTCTGTCTGTCTGTACTGCCATGTGTCGCTGTCTATAAGTGTCTCCATCCATGTTTGTGTCTGTAATGAAGGCATTCCGTAAACTTGCTGCTTACCGTAACAAACAATGGTAACGAGCTTTCCCGGAGTATTAACGTCGATGACCTTGAAAAATCTTGAACCCCAAAATACGAAGTTTTAGTGATTTGTTTTGCAATTTTATATTATAGACCAGGAAAACCTTGATTATTATATTTTCAGCACAGAACGTAGATTTTAACTGTTCAAGTCTCCACCTCCTAGGTTTACGGAGTTTCCCTTACGGAAATATCATATTTGGGTACTCTTTCAAAACGCATTACACTGTATTATTTTATTGCACGTTATACATTAATTCCCCAGGTGGCAGCATCAACGCTGTCGCGGGTCACGTAAGCTTTGCTCAGATTACTTTTTTTACAACAAGTGGCACAGTGGTAACAAAAACATTGTTGCATATTTAACTTCCCATTGCCCGGGAGTATGAATGTTATTTTATTTATTTTGCGTATTTACATGTTGTATTTTAAATTAATACTGCTTGTGCTATCCGATGTGGCGTAGGAGTAAATATTGTAGGGTTGCTTTATTATAGACCTACTGGGCTTTGTATATCTCATCGGCATTCTCACGGTATCGAAACAATAAAACTTACTCAGTTGATGGTTTTTTTTGCGAAATTAGCATCCATTGTGCACCGTTAAAGCAGAACAAACTTATCTCTAGGATGGCTCACGATGTTAGCTGAACGTCAAACCGCAACTGTTAAGAGAGTATATACATGTGCAACCATTGCAGAACTGTTGCGCAACAGTTGTGCAACAGTTGCGCATGAAATCATCCATAAAAACATCCTCTCCGAGGAAACAGGGGTAAGCGTGACTGTGTGAGTATATAGAGGTTTAATGTTTCGCTCAACACATAATAGGTTATTCCGAAAACGGCCTTTCCATTCAATGCACACACAAAGTCATAATAATGAAACACACTATAATTAATTTATTCTTCACAGAAAAACTTGATATGAAACACAAAACACAAAAAAACGACCTAAGCCACAACATTATGATTAATAGCTGTCCATTATGAGCGTGCATGTGTCGAACGGATATTCTAACAAGCTTCCCAGGTATCCTCCAGACAGTCATTAATCTCAGAATGCTGTCTACTTGAGGACGAGCAAGGGAAGTTAAGTTAGCCTACAGCCACATTAAGTTTGCAGACGTCCGCAAGAGGGGTCGGAGGATAGGTATGGTTTGCTGCGGACAAAAGCGGACGATGAAAAGTAGTCCCCTGAACTGCCGCCATTCGCCGCCTCCGCCGTTAAGGATTCGGACTGCAACAAACCGTTAAGTTATGGGGTGTTTACACGATCTAGCAAACGTCCAGCAAACTTTTCTGAGCGACGGCGGGCCCCTCCAAACGTCGCGGAGCCTGGGGTAACTTAACCCCTATTCCCTTCACTCTCGACGGGTCTGCCAGTGACAGACGTCTCAACGGTCCGGACCGCTAAGCCGCCGCTAAAGGTTAGCGGTCCTGACCGCCGCTAACTTAACGGCTTAGCGGCTTAAACAGCTAAGCCAGCCGCTAAGGCTTTAGACCAGCCGTTAAGGCCTTAGCTTAGCGGTTCCGGGGACTAATAAAAGGGGGGTTTTATCACATTTTGTGGACATTCTTTGTGGACGACTCACATGTTGTCAACCGCTTAAGCAAAACAAATTGACCTGTAAACTCTACCCTGCTGTTTGTCGAATGTCAAACGTTTGCTAGCTGCTAATGCAAGTACGAATGCTAAGCAACCCTAGATCTGCAACATCGTGCCATGCGCATGCAGTCCAAAATTGCCTCCGATTTTAACAGTTGTCCCCCAGTTAGTTTCTAGTTCATTTACAAGATTACTACAACAACAACTACTACTGTTGCTGCTGCTACTACTGCTAATGGCCAGTGCTAATGCAAGTAAAAAGCGCCGGCCATGCTGTCGCAGGTCACGTCGGAGCCCGCGCGACGTTGTTTATGTTTACGACCCTGCTTAGCAGTCACGTGACGCGGCGTTGAGTAACCGAATTACTTGGCAGCTTTCGGACGACGAATGCCACGTCCTGCTGAAAATTTGTGTCCGTTCTCTCGGGACTAATCCGAGGCCAATAAACAGCAGCGAAGAGCAAAAGAAAAAAACTGTTGAGCGGCTAACTAGCAGTCGCCTGCGTGACTTAATTATTTAGGCTTACGTCTGAGCAGCTTAAGCTTGACCTACAATATGGCCTAGGCCCATATATCAATGTTATTTTATATACGCAGGTTAAAGTACGCGCAGATTACTTTTTGACGTAGCGACGCAAACTACGCAAGAAAAGTAAACAAGCATGTTTACAACGAACGCAGCAGACAGCGGCGTTGTGGCCGATAAAGAGGGAATCAAGAGAAAAGGGTCAGGAGAAAGATAGTTTCCCCAATTCTGGCTGTTGGAAAGTTGTCGAAAAAATAATTTTCGGTTTACTGTCGTTTGAAAATGCAAAATTATGGCCTAAAAACATCAATTTTTAAAACAATTAAGACAAAGTTAAAATTTTGAGCAGTATCGTAAATTTTTTGTTGTCCGTCAAAATTGAAAGGTCTAAACGAAAAGCTGACCGAGTCCAAAAATATTTCATATTACGGATTTGGTCCATCTATCCGTTGGACCCTTTAATTCTGTGGGAAATTTATTGCTCCTTGCTTCACCGTCTACTTTGTTAACCCAAAACGCCGCGAGCATTTTGGCAACGGCCGCAGCTGACGATGTCAAAAACGCTCGGACAGAAGCTTTGTTCTTCTGCTGCGTACGCTGCGTTACGACGAGTGGCGTTCGGATGTTTTACGGTCATTAAACGCGTAGCTTAAGTAAGTTAGTACGCGAATTTAGGAGGCCTATATAGAGCGAGTTATGTTTCTAAAGGCGCGTACAGAACAATGTAACTCAACCGAACTGAACTGATGATGTTTAGTTTTTGAAGCAACGAACAATGTCCAAGCAGCACAAGCTCATTGCTCATTGGCTGTTGCGTACGAGACTACAAATACTAAGCCACCGACGCCGTTAGATGGTGCCTACAGTAATGCATCACGGCTTGCTAAACCATGTCAGTTCAGTTCAGTTTAGTTACACTGCTCTGTGCGCACCTTCAAAACCTTAAAAGGTGTCTCACTAGTGCGTCCATTGGTTGACACCAGGTGTTATAGTGCGCGACGGCCATTAACGTCATTAGTGAGGCAAATGCAAATGTCGCTGCACTTATGCGGCCATCATACATCGTGCTTTTTATACATTCACTTACTTACTTACTTACGTAGTCAAGCAGGCACACCGCGCGATGCACTAGCCGAATACTTCATATAGTTTTGCAGTGTAAACTGGTGTCTAGCTGACGGCTAAAGAAACGCAGATCATCGCCGACCTATCATAAGAACGTAAATACGTTAACTTTCTTAATTAATTAATTATTTACTTACTTAATAACAGTAACAATAAGAGGCAACGAAAAAGTAAAGCGTACACCCAGAACATTTTACAACTCGTAGGCTACATAACGCACGCTTTCTGTCAAATTGGCAGACAACATTTCGAAATATACGCACAGTGACAGCGATAAAACGTAGACAAACATAGGTCTCCATGTCGACGAAATGCAGTGGACTGTTTCGAGGAATTTTTACAATCCCTCTCTGGAGCCATTTTGACCGTAGCACACTACCGTGTGCATATGTCACTCCTGGTAACGGCAAAGCGACTATACGCCTGTGTGTGATCAATTGTGACGAGACTGATTCGTCAGCCGTGACGAGACTGCGTCGTCAGTCGAGACTCATCTGTCAGACTAGATCGTTCAGCTGTCCAGTGCCTTGCGGTTTTCTCTGACATGGACGTGGCTAGTCTATCTGTCTCTTCAGTCGTTCACGCTGTCAACAATGTCATCTCTCCTATTCTAGCAGTAATCTCTAGCACTAACAAACAATAAGTTGTAAAATGCATCAGTACACAACCTTTATTTTGATATACATTGCTGACGTTTCGAAACAACTGCTGCTGCTTTCGTCTGAACGACTGTCCACCAGGTGTCACCAGGTGCCACGGTGGACAGTAAGTACAGTCATATAGATGTGTGGAAAACTCTAACGTTGCATAAGTCTACATGAGTCTACCTTCCCATTAGGCCTATTCTCCGTCCCGTGGACCTTTGTGGTGCACTTCGTACGGTAATTACGTAGAGTCTACAGAGAGAAAACATACCAAAGTGCCAAACCGGCAGTTGCAGCCTGTATTATAGGTGACAATAGTTTCGCAATGTCATCTTTGCTATTCGTTTTGCTCGGCGTCTGTGTGTCCCGGTCAAGACCTCGCTGCTCCTGTCCTCGAGACGAGCTTACAGTCGCTGCAATGCTAACCCAGGTCAACTCAGCCTGGCCATCCCTCCGTGGTTAGACGCAATGAGTAGCCTACCAGAAAAAGCTGCACCGCGAGCAGGCACTCCGCGATGGCCCACGATTGTTGTCTCGCAGTGTAAACTGTTGCCCGCCTGACGGCCTGAGGGATAGGATAAGATAGGGTTAGGGTTACAGATAGCTTACAGTCCCTGCAGTGTCGCTATCGGCTTGTGACAGCGCAAGCGTTACTGTTCATCGTAAATCACAATTTGTTCCGAGCACCATGTAGTCTACACGTTACAGCATGACACTTTGCACAGAAAGGATCGACCCACAATGCATTTGGTCCCAATAAAACGTGCTCGTACGTTCAAATTACTGCAGCCGCTGTTAAACCGAGGTCCGCAACGTCTCTCGCAATTAGGCCTATTGTATTGCTCTTATGAACGTGCGCCGCCGAGGGCTCGGTTATGTCCCCACTGAGAACAAAATGTTTTCAAACCCAAATTACAGTTCGGAATGCTGTACTCCGTAACAAGTCGCCCGGGTCGACTCAGCCTAGCCATCCCTTCGTTGGTATAGTCGCAATGAGTAGCCTACCAGTGAAAGCTTGGACGTAAACAAGCACACCGCGCCTCGCATTAGCCCCATATCCACTGACTTAACTTTCTGCGAGATAAGAAAAAAACTTAGATCAGCACAGCGCTACGCACCTTGCGGTTCGTAAAGAATTTTGCTACAGTGCAGGACCAACAGCATGCCCTGCGTCTATTTCTATCTGCTAATGCGTTTTTTTCGGTGAGCCGCAAAATGTGCTACATTTTACGACAAAATGAAGCAAAATGTATCCGACGGCCCGCACCCAGATTGAAAAAGGTGTGATTAGTTTTAGAGTTCATTTCCCGCTGGCTTAAATCCGGCGTAATCATATAAGACTTAGCGCTAACTGGGCTCCTCCCTTGGTTCTGTTCTGTCACTGCACTCTGCTATGTATCGGCTGCTAGATCGCCGACTTTTGGCGTCGTAACAAAATTGCAGCTGCGTACTTACCATTACACTTTTGTTTTTCCTAAACCATGTTCCTTAAAAGAGGTGTTTTGGCGGATAGTAAGAAACATGACCGACATTCTCGAAACGTTTTGAGAAGATCCTAGGATGAAAAATTTTTTATCGCAGTATTTGGCAAAGAATGCGCATTGTGACTCGAAAGATTTTGGGAAAACCTTAGGATAGGAAGATTTTAGAAAAATACTGGAAAAAGTCTGGACAATATGGGTTCGGGTCTTTGCGACAAGTTACTGCTGCGTACTTAGCAAGACTTAGCGAACGCAGCTGCAGTAATGAATTTACTTACCAGGCGATCTCGCAAACCGTTTATTGCCTTCAACGACAGTCTTTTCGTCCTAATGTCGACGACGAGTAAACAAACGTATAAACGAACATCACTAACTGCACTTTTACGCCAAATATCTGAGTTTAGCAGCTAATATCAAGGCAATAGCGGCGCGAATGTTTATGAGCTTAACTGTACGACCACCGACGGCAAAGGAAATTGCGTGATCGCGGTAGGAAGGTGTTATTGCCTGTTTACGGATCCAAGTATACATGGGTTAATCAATGTTGCAATACGACGAAGACTGGTAAATTGTTGCTGTGTTATTAAAAATACACTGGTGGGGCTGGGGAAGTGGGGGAGTAAACCTGAAGATTAGGCCTAATAAAGAAAAAAGTTATCGAATCGATATTAGAATCTAACAATCTTGGGATCGATCAGTAGTTGTTCTGCAACGTAATTTGCACTTACTTACTTACTTGCTTTATTAGTCGAATAATATTCGACTATACACAATCAATTTTACCGACCTTGCTGTAAATGTCGGCCATGTAAAGTTCGGTCTCCATTATCATCACTACTAGACCGAGAAGTCCACACGCCAGCGCCAGGTCCGAGACCAATTTCCTTCTCTCGGTAAGCGCCTTACGCCGTCCGAGTCGATAGCCGACGTTTGCCTTCGTGTCCATCAACTTCTGACGCAGTAGCTGTCCGCCATTCAGCGGTTCCAGTTCATCGTCACGTGACTTGGAGTGATGGTCACGTGACTTTGAGTCGTCGCCGAGCTCAGAGAGGCAGGCTGCGTCACCGCTGACGGCCGCTTGTCCGCCGCTGATGATTGCCGCTTGATGAGACGTCTGAGAGCTCGAGTCAATGTCCGTCGACTGCTGGATGGAGTGGGACAGACGACAGATATTCATTCAGACAGACAGACCACGGTACGTTAGCATTAGCTGGTGTTGGATGGAGTGGGTCCGCAGCACAGCAATCGACGGCTGGTTGCGATGTCGCAATGGGTTGAACGGACGCAACGCTCTCTTCGCCTACAAGTGAATAAATAAGTAAGTAAACAATAAAAACAATATTTATTTTTCCGAACAAGTAGGATAGTAATTACACTCTATTTACAAAATGTGCCCCCCTTAAACATTCTGCAACAACAAGCGAAAACCTGCACCGATATGAACAGAACTAATTTACACACATGAAACGGCATTCATTCTCAACACTACGCTGTAGTTTTACACAAATCTAGCCTATCTTGTCATTGCGGTCACATTAATTTTTGTACGGGACCTGGCCTACGGTAACGCTGCCAACGAACGCCAATAGTTTTCATTTTCAAATGCAGCTAAATTCTGCAGATCCAGTCATATTGATGTTGTGTAGCAGGCAGCTTTTGAAGAAGCAATAAACCAGTTTATTTCTGTGAAATTTAGTTTGTTGTTGCAAAATATTTAGGGGCACGTGCCCTCCCCCCTAAAAGCCGACAGAGTTACTCAGAATAGTGCCAAAATGCACCACCAAAGCACGTCATTTTACGTGGGAAAAGCCACCCCTTCCCATACCTTACCCCTCAAGTGCCCCACTACAACTAGATCTTGGCTACGCCACTGGAGGGGAGGGGCTTACCGCTTAATTTCTTGTGAAAACAGTGTAGACTATTTTGCGTGCACGCCGATACGCAAGTCGCACGAAAAACATAAAATTATTCATCGGTAACAAAAAAGTACAAAATAGACTCGCGGAGCGCTGCCGCTGCAGGGCGCTGTATACTAACAGTAACGCGTTTATTGTGGAAAAAAAACGAAGAAACGCCGCAAAACGAATGGATCACTCGTGAACCATAATGTAGCGACCAACCACACGCCTAGCGTGCATTTGGACCACGTCAGAAGTCCACGAGTCAGCAGTGCTGCAGGAAACCCCGTGGCAACTACAGTTAGTTCGTGTGCGTTTTTCAAACCATCACGCACGTGGAAATAGTCTTAAACGCCGTCTGGCGTAGAAAAAAAGCAAAAAAATATCGAAATAATAATTTCGCGACTGTCTGGAATGATCTGCAGGAAGGCATGGCTTAAGAGGTTTGCGGATCTACTTATACCCGCGGGTATAGGCCTACACGACATGACCCGTTTTCCGCGGGCCTCGTCTGGTCGAGTAAAATTTTCCACGGGTACGGATATAGCGGGTTCTACCCGTGAATCTCTGGAAGTGTCAGAGTCCCAAGTCACCCGGCTTGTGCACATTCGCCGTTGCCCGCTGTTACGGTCGGCTAAAAATCGCACACCGCTTGCTTTTTGATACTGTGGAACTTTATGCAACATTTTTGAAGTTTTTATGCTTTTTTTTTAATTTTCGACATAAAGTCACGCATATGAGAAACAAATAAACATTCGGACGGACGGATGAACGAACGGGCAATACGGTAATGTGGCTATATTTAGAACAACCGTTTAATAAGAACAATAGCGCTTGTGATGTATTGGTTCTGTCTCGCGGCAGTCTAATTAAAATTGCATCCGGTGCATACCGACCAAGATACTACTAAATTAAAGACTCGGCCAATCTTTAACTCTATGACCCTAAATAAATAGCATTTGTGATGTATTATCGGTTCTGCGCGTGCTATATTAGGACTCGCCGTAAAAACATAAACCATCAGTGCAATAACGTATATGCTACGTTAGTTCGGACAAACGGGCGGATTTAGCAAAAAGTCATTCTGTATGAATGATTGCCAAAACGCAGCAGGCCTACAGTATTCAGCGTTTTCGGTAGATATCCCCTACATAAACCACCCGCTGCGTATTTAGGCTAACTTTAGCGACTGTCAGTGGCGTGGCCGCAAGAGTACAAAAAAAGAATAATATTGCCCATCCTATTTTTTTGCAGTCTAAAAAATCACGGTGTCGGAAAATCTTTTTTGTGGAAATTTTTTTTCGTTCAACAGAGCAACATTTGTAGGTGAACTAAAAACTTTTTGTTTTGGAAAATTGTAGGGGCAAAATTGGCATTTTCAGCATTCACATTTTACAATTTACTCTGTCTAAAAATTACAACAGTACTGTCCGTCGGAATTCTGTCGGAAATTTCAAATTTGCATGCTATGTCTGTGGGAAAATGGCAACTTTTGCGTCGCCTACTTTGTTTAGCCAACGACGTCGCTGGCGATTGTATTCGTATTCGGATACAAAGTATACCTCACGTGGCTTGGCGGTGTAACGGTAGCGTGCTGAACTTGTAACCCTGAGGTTGCAGGTTCGACTCCGGGCCGGGGCACTGCCAGTTAACGACTTTGGGCAAGTTGTTCCCACACAAGTGCCTCGGTTCATCAAACAGTACAAAATTGGCATTGGCTGCACTGCCGGGAAGGTTACGACAATAATACGCGGAGGTCTGGCCCTCCTACCGTATATTTTAGGCAGGAACGGGTTCGCCTGTATCGGGTGGCAGATAATACCGTGTGATCCCATACGGCAGGCGAGGCGTCTGCAGAGTGCCGCAGACGCCTCGCCTGCCGTATGGGATCACGCAGACGCGGCGGAGCCATTGGAAACGGAGATGAGCACCGTGAGAGAGACTGTCGACTATATCGGCGATTTAACCTTAATCTTTAGCTCGTCAGGTGATACATTCTCGGTGAAAGTTGGTGCTGTCCATCAGGTTTCTAAGGCGCATATAAAACCACGTAACCGAACTGAACTGAACTGACACGGTTCAGTTTTAAACGAACTGACCCATGAGCCCACTTATGCTTATGCGTACGTGAGTAGGCTAATTATAGTAATATTAGTAATAATCATATTTATATAGCGCCAGTATGCAGAGCTACAGAGACGCTGTAGTTACGTATAGAGCGCAGTTACGCAGGCCGCCAACGCCGTTAAACGGTGCCTACTGCAATGCAATACGGCTTGCCTATTGGTCGGTTCGTCAGATACCAAACTGTCAGTTCAGTTCAGCTGGATCGCTCTGTACAAGTTTTAACATAGCGAAGAGGTACACAAAGACATCAGTTTTATTGCTCTCGTAGCTTATATTGTGGAAAGACCAACGACCGACCTCACTTCCGAGTGAATGTCAAGTAGCCGACATATCACAGCAACCGGTCATCCGGTCCACTTCCGGTTTGGTTCTGGTTTTCTTCAGGGTCGGCCGACAACGCGCGAGTATGGAAGTTAGTAAGTAAGCGAAAATAAGTTTATAGCCCATAACGTTAAAATTGACCTCTAAAAGCAGCGTACATTACATTTGTCTCAAATATCTAAGCACATTAAGTTTCTTGTATTTCTGTAGCAATAATAATAGCTTATTACTCATGTAGAACGAAAATAAATGTATGATAATACCTTGATAAGATCAGCTCCGATGTCAAAGATGGTTGTTTCACGAGGGTTGGAGACCGTAGCAGCCACGGGGCGTAACGGGGCCACGCCGCTGCCATAACTCACTCTCCTAGCGAAGCTGGCTTCATCTTACCTTAACCCTACCTTACACCACCTAAACTTAATTTGCCTTACCTTACTTGATTTTAGACCGACTTCAGCTTTTCTTCTAAGCCGAGCTCAAGCCCAAAGCTTATTTTACTCTCCTAGCGGAGGTAAATACATCCCAGTAAGCTCGATCTGACCACAAGCTAATGCGAGATACAATAAGGTGAGTTAAAACAAAGGTAAGTACGATAAGACAGAGTAAGTTAAGGTAAGATAAGGTTAGTTAAGGTACAGTAAGGCAAAGTATGGTTAGGTAAAGAGCTATCCTAGCGGAGGGAGAATCGTCGTCTGTAAGAGCGACGCTGCTTCGCGATCCGTTTGACTGAGCACAGACGGCACCGTCACACGTGAGCGAGTCTTCTCTGATCTGCTGACGTGGACAGTGACGATGTTGATGATGTTGCTGATCCGTCTGTAAAGACGATCGTCGCAGGTCGCTGGGAACCCCCAGATACAGTCTCGACGAACTTCGCGACGACGGCGACGCCGGCCTGGGCGTTGATGACGTCATCATGCCGCTGCAGTCAAATGAATGGCGACTGCGGCTGACGGCCAAGCGACGCATGTCATCGTCCACGTCGTCTCGAGGCTGTGACAGCGTGGACAGTACAGAACTGCTGGCGCTAGCGCGACTGCCGCGACCTTGTCGATCAATTGACACAGTCAGATAGCGTTCCATCGTATTCGCGGCTCAAACCTGTAATTACAAAGCCATGTACAGTAATGCCGTGGCCGGAAGGAGAAAGGGGGCAACCACCATAAATTTTGAACTCTCGAAAAATGTTTGGAATATATCTACTTTGTCGGAAACGTTTAGTTTGAAAGTGCAAATTTTGGGGCTGAAAGATTTCTATTTCGGTAACATCAAAGAAAAGATATTTTTAGCACGCATAATGCCCACAGTCTGAAATTCGCGCCTGTGTGTTGGAATTCAGTTGGAAATCTTTCTTGTCTGTCGAAAAATTGCAACACCATATTCCCGCCTACTTTTGACCCACGACACCGCTGGCCATATTTTGCGCTAAATTATTGTCTGTAGTAGGATAGGTGAGTGTTAAGTGAAATCATTATATACCACAGACCGCGGTTTAACCGATACTTATTCCATGCTGGCTGACAGTTGGTCGTGTTGCCTACACTGTCGTTTGTTTGGTCAGACATGACTGCAACGGTAGGTTATCAACACGTTATACCACTCTAAACAGCATAGAAAACATAGTTAGTCTGTCAGTCGGATTATATTACATTACCTATAATCTATGTTAGCTCCGCCTGGCCATCCATCCTCAGGTGAGTACAAGCGATACTTAAACAAGCACACCACGAGATGCACTAAAGCCGTTTCCGTGATTTGGCAGTGTCAGCTGATGTCTGGCTGAAAGCTAAGGAAACTGAAATCAGCGCCGATCTTTGGGTTTTGTTAGATTTTGCGTGCCAAATATCGGTAAGATCTGGAGCAAAAATCGTGCAAATAAACTTGGCATGACAGAAGGACGGACGGACGGACGAAAAAAACGGAAAACATAATGCGTCCATCGATACCAATCAAAGGCAGCGAAACATCAATAAAAATATACGTACGCGCTGTCTGGTGCAGCAACTCGTAGCAGTGCAATATGCGACAGACAGGTAAATGACGCTGAGAGTGACGTCAGTGTCAGATATAGCAGCAGCAGCAGCAGCAGCGAATGTAGTACTTACTAGTAACAGCTGCTTTTGCGATGCGTGCGCTGCGTGAAGAGCGTCTCTAGACAGAACACCGGAAAAGCCTGTAGATAGCATACTGACCACTCATGAGCTAACTTATACATAGGGTTTCAATAACAACACATTTTTTGTTTTTTTTCATAATTTAGTTCTTTGGCAATAAATTTTCACGAAATTTTAGCAGCTGTAGTTAAGAGAATATTGAGCTACCATATTTGAACAAAATTTGCTATTGGCTAAATATTTTTTACTATTTTTGACGCAAACTTTAAAAAGAGTGCTTTCTATAGAAACAAAGCGCAGTGTAACAGATACACAGAGTATTTAAACAGCCGGTTTAAACGAGGCCACTTAGCAGCCTTAGTGGTTCAGTGGGCAGTAACGTATGCTAATATTATTATTTGCTTATTTGCTTTAACAATAATTTTGGTAGTCGACAGTTCGAATCCGTAAGAGTTATTTTTTGTCGCTCACTTTATTTTTTGCAATATTCAACCCTAACTAGCACGTTTATTACTACGTACAAAAATAACTACCAGCTACGCAAGGTTAGAGTTAACTTACAATTAGATTTAGGTTTAGAGTCAGAATTAGGGTTAGTGTTTGTGTTAGGGTTAAGTGCCAGTATTTAATTCAGTAGAATTTTGGTCAGTATGGTGCTGGATGCATTTCTGCATGACTGTCGCGAGACGCTCGTATCTGCATTGCGTGGTTACCCGCTCATGAGCGCATCTGCCGCTAGTGATGCGCAAACTCGATACAATTCCGAATATTCGACTCGATCGATTTTTGTAATAAACGTTTATTTTTCATCCCACAAAGCAAAATAATAAACTTTGCACCACGTTGCTTCCATTTTTACGCAGATTTTATGCTGCGCTAAAAGTAAAAAAATACACTTTAACTGTGAGCAAGTAAGTAAAGAATTAATTTGCTTCTTTTTAATGACGCAAAGTGTTATTGGTTGTTAGCCGATAAACGAAATCGCAGGTCGCTAGACCGAAAATTGTCATATTTTAATCCGAAATTATAACTCATAACTTAGCAACGCTTGAACTGCAAACAAAGTTCTGCAGACAGTAGGCTTCTAATCTTGTGGTAGGTTTCTTGCTAAGAGCTATGTACCACCTTTGCGCATATAACCAACAACAAAGGTTAACTCAGCATTTCATCCTTCCGGGGTAGGCAAAGTTTATCTAGTACCGGCCTCTCCGGCTAGAGTTATGACAGGGCGTGTTCATCTGTGTCAAGTGGCAGGTAGTACACTCTGATGGGTTTTCTGTTGAGAGCTACACACCAACTTCACTATTGTTTTTTTTACTTTTTCTTAAAATTTTTTCGAAAGTATTATTAAGGACTTTCTCCAGTTGATGTGCTAGACATACTAATTAATTATTTATTGACTTAAACATTTCTTTAAGATTTTCGTTTTGGACAGATTTCTATAGACACCGTCAAAGCGCCCAAATAAGTCGCATATTGCGAGTTCCAGTTTCCTTCTTATATCAATTGTACACGTCGTCACCCAGTCAATGCGATGGCTTCCAATTACATACACCTAAAGACCGGTTCGAATCAATCAATTCGAATCCGCCCAGCACTAGAACGCCTCGAGACTATTAGACGTACAGGGAGACGGGAAAAGAGACAGACATCCAGCTGCGAGGTGACGTCATTGACTTCAGCAGCAGCAGTAGCAGTAGCCGCTTTGCTGAGATGCCATAAGCACTAGTGCTGCTATTACATCAGAGCAGCGTTAAACGCTTTAAGACAGGGGCGTCCATCTCCCTCCTAAGACCGATGACGCAACCCTCCCCCGCCAGCTTTGTGTTTTCCACCCTTACCCTTCCATGTTCCATCTATTCCACATGCTCCTCGAGAGGG
>Ga0209367_1001965_pt1 | contig 26414 bp, 13 predicted proteins | sample WorMetLIZISLAND2_FD_187412 | JGI IMG/M metagenome (GOLD analysis project Ga0209367, IMG submission 187412) | Marine gutless worms symbiont microbial communities from Max Planck institute for Marine Microbiology, Germany - Olavius geniculatus... ... | reverse complement strand
GTGTCACAACCTACTTACTTACTAACTTACTTACTACCCGACGGGTACCCGGGTACCCGCTAAGCTACCCGGTCGGGTACCCGGGTAACGAATTACCCGATAACGGCAGCCCTAACCGCGAACCAAGGCCAAGACCAACGGTCCTCAAGGCCAAAGCAGGCAACAGGCCTTCAAGGCCAAGGCCAGACCTCTCAAGGCCAATGTCCTTGAGCTCTCCTCAACGTCAAAGTCAGTCCTCGAGGACCGCATCCCTGCCATCTTCAAAGAAAAATGGGATGGTTGATTGTTGTGATTTCCCCTTCACCATTTGTGCGCATCTCGAGCATCCTCTCTTTTCAGGCAACACTTCTACATGTACAAACTGTCTTTGGTGCCGATCCACAATCCAAGTGCTCTATGTATGTTGCATCTATCTAATCATTTCCATCGATTTTCACAGTAACACAATCGCCAAGTGCATCCTGGTAACGTAATTACACACATCATCATCTGTACGCCGAAAAACTGCGACAGTATATACTCCTGCTACTAATATAGTTTATTATCAGCCAAAATAAAAATCGCTGGCTGCTCAAAAACGTGGAGCATCAATTCATAAAAAATTCCTCAGCAACTAGGTGTAGGCCTTAACCTCGAAGGCATACAAACCCCAAGGATTTTACACTTCAAAGTGCGTGTGGATCTTTAAATAACTTGCCCAGAAAACTGCCTTAGTTGTGAAATAAGTGGCATAAATGACTGAGTTTCTCAACTATTACCGTCTCCTGTTTGCCCTAGCCTGAACCCCGTTTCAAGACCCACCCCTTAATTTTCTATGCATCCTCACAGCAGTTTGATAGCATGCCCCTCAGCTACTAGCATCCTGCAAACGACTGTCTCGGAATGAGAGTTAGTACTGAACATACTAGCAAAGGACCTTTAAAGGTACGTCATTTGCCAGATGGCGCCACACTACACGCTGCTGCTATACTGTTAGCCTTCTCTCAGACTGCCCAATGTGAAAGGTGGGCAAAGGTAGGACTGGGGGCGCACTTACCTAAGGCCAGGGCCGCCGTCTTTTGCCAGTGCGAGGCCCTTGGCACTAATTTATGGGCGAGGCCCCTAACATGTTATACCCACCTGTGATCACAGCACAGAATAGGCCAGAGCCTGTATGGTAGGGGCCTGTATATTACGTGTTTTTAAACGTACAGTTTTGCGACCGAAGCGAGCGAAAAAAAATTTGCACCCTAGATTTTACTTTAACCCCCCTCCCCCGCCTATAAAAAAATCTGTAGGCTTTTTGAGTTCAAATTGTGAAAGTAATTCATTCCTAAGGCGATGAACATTGGTTGGAATTAGATTGATGGATCGATCCATGGTCCTTCGAGGCGATCAACCGCCATAGCGCGGGGCCCCTTTGGGGCGCCGGGCCCTTGGCACAGTGCCAAGGTGCCACACCCTTAAAGACGGGCCTGCCTAAGGCCCAAGGACTCAAACCCTGCGGTCGGGTTCACGACTGTGCAACACAGAAGGCGCCAGGGGTATGACAGACAAACAAACAAACAGACTTAAATTTTCTGCACATTAAAGTAAAATTATCTTTACAAAATCCGGAAAAGGCAGCTTTCTGAGATTTAAGCATAATTATGGTCGCTGATGTTTGCATCAATCAGTGCCCAAATTAGTTTAGTTGATTCTCAGAAAAATAATAAACATTATTTCGACCAGGTGTCACATTTTAAAGCTAAAATGCACAAAATTTGATCTCGGCTGGGGCTTTTCCTCAGACCCAGCTGCGGAAGCTTACAACGCTCACCAAACGTTTTAACTGAATTCCAAAGGTCCTACTTTTACAGAACTGGGAGAAAAGAAAGGAAAAAAGAAAGAAAAAAATACAGTAAAAGCACGAAAGGGAACGGAAAGCAGAAAAAGAAGGGAAGGGAAAGGAAGCGGAAGAGGGGAAAGCTACCACAAGGACACTGATCTTTCCCACTTTGAGCCCTGCATACCACGACACTCCAGGAAGTGTGAAATCCACGTTCTGTAACACTGCCACACAGATGGCTTCAAGCTAAACAGCGATCTACACAGATAACAAGACCAAAATATAACTGACTATGGGTAGCGTAGTGCATTACTAGCACTAGGCCCATGAGCCCGCCCAGGATATAAGAAGCATTAGGCACCGTTTACGACTTTCCATACCACCCCCTCCACAGGGAGCAGGCACATTGCAGCCCACCACAATGCCTGAGGGAGAAAGCAAGGCACTGCAAGCAGTCCTGTATGACACCCACTCAACAAAGTCATATAACCATTAGAGCTAGCGACGCCCAATTACTGAGTGCACACCCTACGTCTACAAAGAATCAACCACATTACACACACACACACACACACCTATATTAGCTGTCACCTTCATTCAAAAGTAAACAGACAGTTATATGCCTCCGAAAGCAGAACAGTTCAATGTACCTGAGACTGGACAAGAATTCACGCTGAGAACAATACTACTACTACTACTACTACTACTACTACTTCTGTTGTAGCACAGCTGTATAGTAGCACACTCATTTTTGTTTAATTAGCTTATTTTTGGAGTTAGTTCACATTTTGGAAATATAACACACATGCACTAACACGGCATCTGATGAGGCAGTATCTTTTACAAGCCAAATGGCTTTTACATCGCCCAACCGATAATGTCAAAGCACTCTCCAATGCTACTGCTGGTTTCCTGTTTAACCAGCTGGCTTACTTTCACAAGAGCTGCTCCAGTTTAAACCAGGCCAACTTTTGGATGATCGTCTGCTGCAGCAAGCTTTTTACAGGCTGAAAAAGCCTTTCGATTAACGAAACCAAACATGGCAGAAAACTGAATAAAATACTAAAATAGAAAAAATACTGTTACATTAGAATTTTAAGATGGAATTTTTCGGCAGTTAAGTCTGGGTTAGGCTGAGTCCTTTTCCCGGAGAGTGAACTTTCCTGACGCCAGCTAGGGTCACTGCAGTCTGAGTGACCTTCAGATGGCATTCCATTCCACTCGTGAGATGTAGTGGTAACGGTACCCGTGCACGTAGCAAAACCACTTGGTAACCACTCTGAAGTTGGCTGAGTTCTAACGGTAGCCTAATGGAAACACAGATGTCAGCTAATGCATCCAATGCATCTCCCCATGCAGAAATGTTTTGAATGAGCTTATACTAAACGTTTTACACTGACATGTTAACCATGCAAAAGATAAGAAAAATAATAAATTACAGAATAAAATATGTTTTAAACACGTTCAAAATAGCAAAGATATGTTTAGAAATCACAAATCATTTTCCATTACTGCAGGCTGTGAAGATATCTATGTATGACACCGAGCAGAACACTCCCACTAATGTCACTTGAAAGTACCAGATTGTATCACAACTGAAATCCAGAAAAGGCACCCTGCTGTGCCCCTACTGTGCTGATAACTAAATAACACATCACAGCAGGAAGTCTCAACACCTCCATGTATAACACTCTCTGGGACCAATTTATTCACACCCCTTCCATCACTCCCTCACCACCCTCCAGCCACTTGCCTGACGTGGACAGGTCATACATAGCCTACTGCAAGAGTTATAAAGCACCTGCTGATGCTATGATTGGGTCAACATCTGTATCTCATTGAGCTACAGCCAGCCTGTGTCACTCAGAGAAAAACTTCAAAAGATTAGCAGTTGGCCAGCTGGTTGCAGCATACAGCAACAAGACAGTACTCTGTGCTAACAACCAGGGAAAAACTTGACAGTTGATTTTACACCAAAAAAATTAAACAAGAAGGAGATGCAGTTAAAATGCAGTCTGGTGGGAAATGACAAATAAAACAATGGATGCAAAACGTATTTTTGGTTTTGTTAGTGATAAGCTATTAAGACACAAATCACACAACTGTTGATCTGTTCATTGGCTGGAAACACAACGAGAAACAAGAACGGCAGTCAGACAGTGAAAACTTCCACTGACACCATGTCAATTTTTAGTGTTGTATCTTATCTGGCACTGGTAAAAAAATCAATCAATCCTAGTCTGGGTCCAGATGCTGATCCAGATCACCAGCAAACGCTTATCACCTCTTCTTAGGGCTAATTCTAACAGTCCCTGCAAATTCTAGCCAAATCCTTCTAAAACTTCACATTCAATCCTATCCAACCAGCATGCGAACAGTGAAAAGTTGTCACTTAAAGCCTAAACAAAAAAAACAGGATGGCTAAAACATATCTGATGCAACAGCCAGTGGAGAAGATCACAGCTTGGCACATAAAACTCATCATTTATATAATATATTCAACTTTTTGACTGTAATATATAGCCATTATAAAAGAGATGGGGCAGCTGAAACATGAAGGGACAGACAGCGTGTACAGTAGACTTCTAGTTCTTTTCCAGAAATAACAAAAACATGCTAGCTTCCACTTGCATATTCACTTCAAAGCTTTAACTGTTCCCTAATACAATCACACGAACCACTCAGATAATAGGCCCTAATACTGTTGCCATAAGAATGCAACTGTTTGACACATGTCGATCATTAAGTGCAAGAAATGCATAAGTACAAAACAATCAAAGTTGAGAAGTTCAAAATCTAAAGTTTGTGTCTTGATTCTAATTTTTTTATATCCTCGCCATGTAAAGAGTTGCCATATAAAAATGCAGTATTGTAAATAACACAGAAATAAAATCTGTCTTGCTGGAAAGCATGTAACTTATTGAGCTAGCAACCAAAAATCAACATTTCAAAAAAACCGGTGCTATGATCACGAATTCATGTGCGATCCACCAATTGCCTATGATCACGACTGCCGTAAGAGCCTGCCGTAGGCAGCCTCTTACGGCAGCCGTGATCACGGCAGCTAGCAACTGATGAAATCAACCTTAGCAAGGTACAATGCCAAGGTATCACGCCTTCATACAAGTCAGCCAGTCAAGCCTGGCAGCACTAGGTTCGAATTCATAACCAATGTTGCAACCTTAATTTACGTGTACATCTATGGCTACATAATTGTACGAAATATCCTTAAATTTGCACGCTAAAAATTTAATAGCTAACAAAACTGAATAAGCTGCAATAACTAACCCTAACCACTAGTGCCACCTATCTAACGCCACCTGTCTAATCTATGCCCATGCCCAGCGATGTTCTAAAAATAGATAACGGGACGAGTGGAGTTTACTGGGCGCCATAGGAATACACCTAACCCTAACTCTAAACCATAATCCTAACCCTAACCCTATTGGTAGTTATACAGTATATATGTGAAATAATAGGCGCAATGTATTCCTATGGCGCCAAGTAAACTCCACTCTACCCTAGATAACCACTGTATTGGCTCTTGCTATTGGCTGGCGTGATCATAGCCAATCGGCGGACTGTGATCACGAATTCGTGATCATAGACACTTCCTTTCAAAAAATGTTCATTTGTGCACTTCTTGCAGGAATCAAATGCATAACATTGTCTGAAAATGACACACAAACCGTTCTCTTTGAAAGCTTGGTCATCATTCAAGCGAGACACATACACACATATAAGGTCCACTGAGTTTATTTACCCTAACAATGTCTATTTATTGACGTTTTCAAGTTCAAGAGCACTGATCGACTATGACACAAGTACCTTGAACGGTCGCAAGCGTCGCTTTTAAGCAATAAAGAAGTGATGCAAATAAATGAATCTTTAACTTCAAAACTGCCATCAATCCCAAAAAGTTTTACATTTCATTACTTGACTAAAGTGCAAAATTTCGCCATAGTTCCGATAATTTACACACACAAAACACCAACTCGCTCGACAAAAACAACATACTACCATGACCCAGTAATTAGGTCATGTCAAATTTTCGTGCTGCTCATCCGCAAATTGCAGGCTTTGAGACTGCCGTTTTTTCTGTTCTACATTTTTATACAATTATCCACTTATCAGCGTATAACTTATAATAATATATAATTATAAATAAAATAAAATAAATTGCATACGGTAACTTTTAGGAAATTTTTCGATGTCTTGCTCGTAAAAAACTCTTCACATTAATTAAAACATTTTGCGGCCTGTTAGTTTTAGATGTCACGTGACTTATGTTTACAAACATGATCGCTTGAACAATGAATTGTAGGCGCAGGATGTGGAAATGTCGTTAAAATAATCATATGAGGATTAGTTTGTATTGCTGTAGTTATGTATGTATGCCGGAGTATCCCCAAAAGTTGCTAGCAAGCGCATGTCAAAAACCGATGGACAAAGAATATAGGTCATGGGTTCGTGACCACGCCCACTTTGTCATGACTGAGAAAGAGACATCGTTGTATTGAACGATGCTTTATTCTAGTTACTCTGTTTATTGTGAAACGTATTTAACGTATTTAATATAGGCTACTGAACCACATATTGGTGTATGCAAATCTGCATCGCAATTCACATTCCAGCACTCATTCATAGTTTGCATATGTTTCGTAAAAATGCTACCCATCTAAACATTGCAGACTGCAATCTATAATTGACGTTATGGCATGCTGTCTGTTGCACATTAGGTCCATAACCAAGTGGAGTTTGATGGGTTCAATTGAATCCTTATTCCCTGGAGCTGAAAGCACAAAAAAATTGTACAAAAATAACCAAAAATGTCACTCCCGCGTGCAATTTTTGACCTCAGAAGGCACAGAAATGTGTCGTCGTCACCTGGGCTTTATATGGATATCATTGAGGGGAGCTTATGGTGCTTCAACAGAGCATCTAGCTGGATTAGTAAAGTACTGCATGGTGAAGTTGAACTCGCGTTGGTAAAGTCTGCCTGTGGTGTGGGACTGCATATGGTGCCATTTTATAAATTAGACAACATCTTATAATGATGTGCTGTGTTGCTCACAGAGTGATGTCCGGTGATGGCTGCAGTCAGTTTGTGTTGCACGCGTGGAAAGCTGACATCTGTGCAAACTGTTTGAGGTCAAGATCAAATCATATGGCTGATGCTGAGACTGCTGCTGCTGCTGATGTTTCCATTCCTGCGCAGACAGAACATCATTGTTCAACTACTTCACCAGCCAAGCACGACAGTGCACATAACTCTGAGTCTCCGCGCTCTTCAAACTTTGCTGCTGCCAAACCGTCACCAGTTAAAGCAAAGCCGATCATTTCTGCAAAGCCGGCAAAGTCGAAGAAACCAAACTTAGTTGGAGGCCAGACCTCAGTTAAGTCTGACATCAGCCAGTGTGATGAACATATCTCTGCTGAACGTTCAGCATCGTCAGAATCAAAAATCACTGTTACTAGCGATCGCTCAAGTGTTCAGTTAACTGCAGAAAAATTATCAAGCTTGGCTGCTGCAGAATTTTTGCACACTGCGGATACATGCATTGAAAATGAGAAGCAAATGTGTGCAAATGAGAAAATGTTTCACCACTACGAGGTGTATGATGTGTCTGCTAGAGGCTTGTCTGGAACACCGAGAGATGTCGAGTTAGGTAACAAAACAGCCAGTTCTGGGCCAAAAGTTTTAAAAGCAGAGCATGGGAAATTTCAAACATTGCCATTAGGAGTAACTGAAGTTGCTGAAGAGCATGTTGCAATGCCATACAACGTGGTTGACGTCACACTACCAAGACAATTTAGTTTATCAGATAGTGCTACTCTTCCAGCAAGTAGTTGGCCTAACAGGCCGCAGCCCGCGAAAAGGCAGGCAATATCAAAAAGTCCACCAAAACCACAGGAACGAGTGACAATAACCAATTCGCAAACAGTGTCTTCTTCAAACATTGGTGTTGCAGACCACCAAGAATCTGAGGGTTGCTCAGAAGCGTCTGCCACCATTAGTAGGATGGCGCAATCTGACCTTGTATCAGATCGTTATGCTCATAGAATCTATGAGGACATTGATGACCTTCGTGTTGACCATTTCAGCTCAAAAACTAATGCTCATTCTTCCATCACCAAGTCTCCAGCATTTGAAGCCAAAATGGCTGCACTTGCATTACTGGAGTTTAAAAAGACTAGCGAGCCTGTGACCACAGTAGCTTTAGCTGCAAATCCTCCGGAAGAGACAGTTTCACTTCAGTCGGACATCATTTTGCTTGCTCAAGATAGTGCCGTCGTTCCCACAACAAAGACGGAGAAAACCCGCAAGAATGGTGGAAAGACATTTCTTCAGAAGTTTTTTAAATTTGGCAGCAAAGAAACTGTTGAAACAGCCCAAACTTGTACCACTGGTAGCAGCGATGAGGCCAGTTTGAAGGTTGTACAATGCCAGGACAGTTTGTCGCCTGGAAAAGGCATTTCCGATGATGGAAAGTTGTCTCCGGATGCTGTACTGCCTCAAGCTGCACCACTGAATGAGAAACGGGCAATGTTGATGAATCTGAAAGACTGTCTGGCAAAGCGGCAAACCAGTGCTGTCAGCAGTTCAGTTGAAAACTCTCCAGATCATTCGCGAACTCGATCATTGGAACCAACGCCTTTGCAAATCTCCGTACAGTCTACCAGCAGTTTACATGAAAACAGTGAGGAAAAAGATGACAAGCATAACAGTGTTTTGCAGGAAACTTTGCCTCCAATGAAGAGTCATTTTGATAGTCGTTCTATCCATGATCAGCAGCCAGTTTCAACCAGTGGACTGACTTCTGTACCACCAGAAGCCCCGAAAGAACTAGCCGAGATTGACAGAAGTCTGCGGATTGTTGACATGAAGTCGGTTGAGATGCAGAGGCTGGAAGTGAAGGATCTGACAATTGTAACTGAAGATGCTGCTGCGAATGCTGAGTGTTCTGTATCAACGTGTTCTTCGGATGCTGTCAGTCCGACTCCCAGCGATTTGTCAGTGGAGGGCAGTGACCATCACAGCCTCAAGCGCAAATCACGAACTGATAGGCAAGGTAACGGTTGAATATGTACGTTCTTTCACGTATTATCACTGAGCTACACGGCACTGTTGTTTGATGGCTTGCATGTATTTTTTAAAATACTCTAGAAGTGATAAAAAAATTTAATAGTTAACTTTGCAGAAATTGATAAATAATTAATCTTTCATTCCGATTACAAGCTAACAGTCATAAAAATGTGAGTGTATGCACACTTTTATTTAAGTCCTCAAATTTTCTTCTGGAAAGCACAATACATTATATTTTATTCTTGATTTTTGTTTATAACGTTTGGCATTATAGGCCCCAGTCTTGTACTCCGATAACTTTGGTTTGATTTGGTTTGAGGTTGAATTTAAGTTTTACGTTTTCGGTCTTGAGCCTGAACTGACTGAACTTGGTCGGAGAGTTTGGTCGGAGAGTTCAGTCACAGGCGGGACTTTCTGTCTGTGTTTTTCTGGTAGTTCGTAGAAGGATGCTGGAGGCCCCGCCCCCTCCACCAGCCGTAGCTGCTGCCTCAGTAGTTCCGCCACAAGATGCTGGCAATTCTGCTGTGCTGACGTCTCCGAGGCTGTCGTCTGGAACGATCGATGTCGTCAGTGTTCAACATCGTGTAAACATCATCACTCGTCACGTGTCTGTTCCTTGCGATGGTTCAAAGTTGACATCCATCGAAGTGCCGTTCTCGCGCTCACTGCCGCGACCTGCGCCAAAGACTGCTCAGCTTTTTACCGACAAAAAGGTTACCATCAGTGCTTTATACCACGCTCACACTCATACTGTCCATGTCTGCTGCACTGTCTACCATGGGATAATGCTTTGATAACTCCACGGGTGCAGTCATGTATGACCATATGAATGAAAGTGTAGGTTTATACTACCAAACGTTGTTGATCATGATATACAGCTATAAGTGTCAGTTAAACCACTTTCAGGAGTGTATATGTTCACTCAACACACTTTTATCCTACTCCAGACCGTGGTTTGTGATGCCAGGAACAATGTTATCTTTCAGTACTATTGTTAATGTTGGTTGGGCGACGGAAATGATGTATTTCTCGCAAAAAGTGCTGCCGCATTTGGGTTAGTTTGCTAATTGCCTAACGTTTTTTGACAGTAGACATATAATTTTGTATTTCCATATATGTGTCAGAGTAGTGATGATGATAGTGCTAATTGTGACGTATAAATGGAAGCACGAGTTAACTTACTGTAGTTGTTAAAATTTGAGAAAACCACGTTTGTTTTTTTTGCCCCACGCAAAACTGATCTTGCGGTTTTAACAAAAATGTTGTTTCCATGACTTCAGAAGATAACTGTGATGACTGTTATAGTGTTATTTTGGCTTAAAAACCTTTACCGGCGGTTAAAAGCTTTTGGTGTTTTTTCTGTGCAGAATGTTTATAAGTCTAACACTGGGCATGTAGGTAATATTTGGAGCTGCGAAGTTAGCCTATGATAGTATAATTTTCCACTAGATGGCGTTGGCACCTAGAATTTCCAGTGTTCATAGACTGTTTTTATACCGTACCTGCTAACACATACAATTAATTGAATTATACTGTGAAAATAGCAACAGTATTAGTCTCTTGATTTAAGAGTTGTGAGAACATATTTCTTGGCTGTTCATAGTCTGATGTTTGGCTGTGTACAGTTGTCATCTGATGACGTTGTTTTGATTCCGTCAACAGCTGGTCAACGTGATGGCGGAAAAGTCATCAGTGAAGTTGATCAGCCTGATGCAGAACAGTGGAATGAAGGTTTTTCCGGCACTACTGCCGGTTTCACTTTCACTTTCCATTAGCTGTAGCTACAACAGAGTCCACTAATTGTGTAAAAATTGGGTGGTGTAAAAATACATATAGTTCTGCAGCCTAGAATTGAGAAAGGGCAGTCCAGAAAGGCTGTTACACAGAATTGTAATTAAGTTTTTTTTTCTATTTTGTTTGTTTGTGAAGGAGCCATCGTATAGGCAAATGTAGTTCTGATCAGTCGGACACAGCATGTTAACATCAAAATTTCTTGTATTTGTACTGTCATGTGGATGGTAAGAAGGGCAGTTGGACCATAGAAAGTTTTGCACCATCAGTGAGACTTGGGGTAACTTGAAAAATTGCGTCTTATGCAAATGTCAAAAAGTAGTAGTTTTGTTTATTTATTTTAAGTTGAAATCATTAAGTTGATAATCATGCATAAGACATGCATGAAATTCATGCAAAAGTGATAGGAAATTGTTGCCGACTGTAGGCATTATGGACTACGGAACGGACGAGGACAGAATGAATGAATTGAGTGAGAAGCGTGCAAGCAAGTTCTTCAACCGCGCTCTGCCTGATCCGCCGATCCCACAATCCTCAGCGTCACAACACAACAGCAATGGTGGCTCTGTACAGAACAGCGGTGAAGCATCATATCTCTCTGACGAGCTGAACAATCTATACGAGCTGATCTCCCAGTCCACACTCGAGCACGATGCACCATCCCGGGTGGGGATTCTGGGAACTTTTGGAGTTGTGGGGAATTCCGGAGAGACGTACGAGGACATCGATGATTGTCTGGAACGAAGCAACCTAGTGGCAGCAACGTCAATAAATGATTCATCATCCAGTCGAAGCTCGTCAATCCAGCGTGCCACTCGGAATAATCTCCTGCCGGATGATGAGGAATATCTGGAGCCCATCATCCCACCAGAAGAGGAGATTCTCCAAAACAACACCTCCAGCTGGCGTCCATCACCAGCACCTCGCTATTCACTCTCTGCCACGGTTTGATTTATTCGTTATGTATGATGCATATTTTATTTTCGATTCCTATGTGCTCAGGATACATGTATGTTAGTTTGTCGTTGGTAATAATGTGAAACATACTCCACTGGACATAAGAATTGGACGTGCAAGAAGAGGAAACCATACTCAACTTAGCTTGATTAGATGAACATGTATAGGGTATTGATATTCAGCAGGTTGCTTTAGCATTTAATTTGGCTGGTTTTCCTGACCACAGTCAGCGCATGTTTTCACGATAGGCCTTAAATTGGTTATATGTAATAGCACTGACTGTAATAATAATGATAATACTAATTAATGCTAATGTCTATGATGCTGTCGTCATGGCACTGTCATTACGAGAGTTCACTCTGTTCATCTGAGCATTGTAACACGAACGTTGGGCGGCCAACTTTTGGACCCGGCTTATTAGTTTGGGCCACACATATACACTGTGTCCCAAAAAAACGTTACACTTTGTTATTTCCATATCTTCATCAAATAATTATCGATTTTCAAATTTTTTTTCACCGTTACACTCTCTGGACAATTGGCAATAAAGTGACTATTGATCATTCCACCGCACTGTAACTGTGTTGTTACACTACCTTGTAAACTATGAATGTTACAAAAACTAGCAATAGGCAACAAATGCATTGGTAAATGAATAAGACACTTCAGACTAAGATCACAGTGAATGGTCTGTATGATGCTACAATGTTGGAACCATTTTTTTGGCTATCAGGTGTGTTTAAAGGTACGTTTGTTTCTGGTCTTCCTGGCTTACTGGGCTTAGCAGTTTATCTACAGTGGTCTCGTTATCTTTAGTTATACATGCGTTTCAGTATGCAGTCTCATCTTTTTGGTCAGTGCTTTGCATTTCCCAAATCTTTTTAGTAAAGTGCCCAGTTTTTCGCTTTTGCCATTTGTCTTTAAAATTCCGTCAGTATCCTCTGCAAACCGTATTATTCGAACTGGTATAAATTTTTAATCACTGCTTTGTCTTTGTTGCTGAGTGGCATGTTACAACGCCAGTATTTTGTCACCACATTAAAAACTGTTATTCACAATAACATCATTTGTTTTTGATTACAAACGTCGGCCATGTATCAAAAACTAAACATAATCTAATTTCAGTACGCAAAGTAGTAAAAAATTGTTTCAAAAGATAAGTTTTTGTTATGTATAGTGATTTTTGAACATATATATTTTACAAGGTAGTGTAGCAACACAGTTAAGATGTGGTGAGATATTTTATAACTACTTTATTGCAAATTGTCCACAAAGTGCAACAGTAAAAAATTTTTGAAAATCGGTTAATATTTGGTGAAGATATGGACAATGACAAAGTGTGACAGTTTTTTTGGGACACAGTGTAGTACTACATTCACTATTGCCATTTATTACTACTCAGCCTGAAAGCCAATACTCATTTTACCTTCTTGTGGAGGGTAGAGGGCTGAGTTGACTTCGGCAGCTGGTTACATACTGAGATGCTTTACCTACCTGCAGACAGTCACCCATCCAAGTACTAACCTGACCCTGTGTTGAGCAACTTCCTTATTGGATGCAACGCGTTACCGCTATGCCAGGCCACCGACCATAGAACGAATCATACCCCACATATGATGTATGCATTTTATTTTGCGAAAATCGTACTTGGATTTTATTTTATTCAGCATGTGTGCGTGAATCAAACTATGCTGTTCGTCGTTTAGATGTCATATGTGAACACGGATATGATGTCACCCACGATGGTACCATCCCTGGCGGATGGATTCACAGCTGTGACAAACATATGTCGAGACGCGCTGAAACAGATTGCCGAGAGACTCAGTGCGCAATATATGACAGCATCATGGCCGGCGTCTGTTCACTTGGACTGGGCAGATTTTGAGCTGTGCGGAGGTGATGATGGCGAACCTCATCTAACCCAGCAGCACGTCTGTTACTACCGTGCTAGACATGCTTCACTTGCACCAAAGGGCTGTGTGCTAATGGTATGTTTGATTGCTTACCTTCTGGCACTTCTTTGCACAAGAGATACTATTATGATTATCATATTTACTGTCTCTGTTTCTGAAGCAGCTAAAGATGTTTCAAATGATGTAAGCTGTATTGCATTTAGCATGGTGCATTTTCTGCATATATATTTGAACTTTTGTTGTATAAGTGACAGCAATAATAATAATAATAATCTGTCGTAGGTCAAATCACTTATAGAAGTTCACTTGATGGGATAACTTCAGAAAAAAGTTATGATGTTATTAATGACATTTATAAGGCACAAATTTTGTTTGGTTATAAAAGAAATAAATCAACACTGGTGGACATTGGTTGTTGTGAAGCTCATATGATCTGTTTGTCAAACTTGAGTTTTTACATTGTCTAAATTTTTAGGTGATTAGTGTAATTTCGCACGTGGTTCATTTTTTGGGCAGCAGCAGTTGCCAAAATGTCAAACGAAGGTTGCAATTTTATGTGCTTACAGTAGCTTATTGTTGTTTGTTTGTTGTGTATGTACTGTTAGGTGTTTAAGATGTGGCCACAGCGGGCACTGACATCTCACCAGCATCCGAACGTGTTGAGTCCGCTGGCAACATTCTGTGCACCACATCTGTCCACTGGTACAAGCACAAACAACAACGTCGACAACGTTGTCGTCTTGCCTTCCGCAAGCGTCATCGACTTTCGGCAGTACTGGCATGACCAGTGGCATAACACCTCGCGGAACTCCGAGTGTCTGGTGGAACAGAGCGCCTGCTTGACGCTGGCCCGGTTGCTTTCGGCTGCTCTGTACTTGTACGAGCACTGTGGCTTGGAGATGCCACGGTTGTTGACCCGGCATGTTGTCATGACTGTCCTCGACACTGGAGAGTGCTACCCGCTGCTACGACCATCGACTCGAGCTTTGGGGAATTTCTCCAAAACTTTTCCTGGTGGAACAGTCGCCGATGATGTTTCAGAGCTAGTCTCAATCATGCTTCAGCTAGACTGTGTGCCCGGACACCAGTCTAACTCATCAGTGAAACGGGGGGAAAAACCCACCACTTGCGGCGATGTAGCTCCAGTGATTTCCCCTACGTCTTCGTATTTACGCTGTCTTCAGCACGTTGTTCGATTTCTTCATCGGAAGGCTGGTGACGGCGGCTCATTGGTTGAAGGCATGAAAAAGGCTCGTCAACTGCTGGATTTCACTGTGTGGGGTCCCCCGGTGGAGGACAAAGAGGCACGGTTGATGGCTGTTTCGGACGACGACCAGGACACAGCACTGAGGGTTTGGCTGGCAGTCACCAGGTGTCAACTGCTGGCTGAGTTAGCAGTCGCTGACGACGGGATGTCGCAGAACGGCGGCCTCGAAGTGGCTGAGAAAGCAGCATTCCTTTCCTCGGCCACCGAGAAACGTCTCTTCGAGCTGACAAAACTGCTGGTTATACCCTGATTCTCGTGGTTAACTTTGGCGTGGATCGTTTAAGGCCTGTACAAGGCGAGAGAAGGGAGTGCAAAAAGCAGCATCGGAACTCAGTTGAACTGAGCTGAAATATTAGTTCATTACTGGACTGAACTCACTGCAGAAATCTACGTTTAATGCTGAATATTTTATATGCCAGTTTTCTTGGTCTACGTCTAGCCATTTCGGTCCGATACACTCTCAAAATGTGCGTCGTAGACCGAAATCATCAAAACCCCTCTTTTAGGGTTTAAGGTCATTCAAGGTCGTCGATTTTGACAAATTTAAAAAGCCTGTCACCAGTGCTCGTTATGATGTGGCACATGTCTGTACCTATCTGCAACCGTTTTCACACTACATGAGCCAATAGCAGCAAAATGACGGCTTTTTAAAGGGGTATGCCTCTTTGACACCCTCATTCAGGGGGAACTCCCTCACCAAGGGATACAAAATTTTGCTACAAAAAACTATAGAGTCTTTGTGGTATCTAACAGTGAATATTTCATAATTTTACGTGTTGCCGTATTGATACAGTGCCAGGGTGTGACAGACGGACAGACGGACAGACAGACAGATGCCTAGACGATAGCTAAGATGCGCGAAGCATTCTGCTGCCGCGCATAAAAATGACAGTTCATTTTATTTTGATTTTGCTTGGCTCTGTACGTCCCTTTACAGTGCTGTGTTAGCCGAGTTGCTTGATGTTAACTGGTTGTGATGAGTGTTGTGTCTGTTTTATGTATAGTTTTTTTTACAAATTTATTCTGTATGTTATTTGCTGTCAGTGTTTTAATTATTGTAGTCAACAATGGTTAGTGATAATAATTCCTCGCAGGACTGTATCTGCACGGACCATGTCATGCCTGGCTGAAAATCAGCGTGTTGGGCAAGGCGGAATAAATCTATGCTCACGTATCTTATTTGGACATCTGAAACATCTGAAGCATGCAGCCTTCAAAATCCTAGTCACACAATATCAATGCTGTCTATGCAGGAGGGGATATTGGGAGTTTTCTGTTGGAATTACCCACGATGAGCATGGAAAATAATCGAGGTGAAAAACTCGGGGTCATTGTAGTGGCAGCAGCTGTTATTTTGTTAAGTTATGTTGTATCAGAGGTGCTTAGAAGAACAGAAATTGTTGTTAGTCAGAAATGGAATTGCTAGGAACATGGATGCAAGTTTAACTTATTTATACATGCATTGGACTTTGTGTGAGTATAACTGTTGTGCACAACTGTGTTCTATTTTTGCATATAGTGTTTCGTTACTACTGAATAGAGTCACATTATAGTGTGTATTTTTATGCTTTTTTGCAGCTTTAGTTGTACTATTGACACCATTCAGTTTTCTGTTGTTGTGGGTTTAATAGCAAGAAGGGCAACTGTGAAGTAGAAGCATCTTTTTGTGGGGCTTTGCCTAACACAGTGTAACTGTGGAAAAAGTAGTGGTCGGTTGATAAATACCAGTTTTAAGCATTGCTGGTGTATTCAGTTGTAATATTGTTAGTTATTCGAGTTATTGTTAGTGTTTTTATCACATTTAGTATGTAGCTGCTAGTGTATGATGTGGTTCTTCTGCAGAGTTGTAGATTTTATTTTGGTTGTGACCGTGTGGTCGAAGTGGTTGAACTTTCACCTGGGCAGTGCCGACTCTGACCTACTCCGTTTCTCAGAAAAACTTTCTTCGTGATTGGTGCTAATTTGCATAAACGTAAATTTAACTTGCCCCATGGTCAGCATCGCCCTCTCACAGCTCTGCGACCTTCGGGTCGGTTCTCATCTCGGTTTATAAGGCCCTGAGCCGGCAGTCAATGCAAACACAACTCAGCTATATGGGCGGTAGGCCACACCTCTCCCATATACTGCCGTTATGTTCCTGGCGGTGAGGCCATTACAAAATTGTACTGCTTGGTGACATGTGCGTGAACAACTTGCCCAAGGTCATTACTTGGCAGTGCACCTGGCCGGAATTGAACCTGCAACCTCAGGGTTACAAGTTCGACCCGCTACCACTACACTACCAAACTACACTCGGGTATAAGTCACTCTGTGTATTCATCAATCCTGCGACTTTTATGGCAAAAATTTTCTTCAAATTTTTTTTGATTTACAAACGAATACATATGGTAAGCCAGTATTGTTAAATTGTAACAATTCTCCAGATAAGTGTGTGCCTTTGTTGGTGGCATTGTAACAGCAGGGTAGGCCTACTGCACCACAAGGTCGAAATGTATGAAATCAGGCAGTGTTTTGAAGATTTCAGTTTGTTCTCCTGCATATCATTTATACTTAGTTGTCCACCAGATTTTATTCGTCAACTGTTTATATTGCTCATTGACTTAGTTCATTGGACTTCTGTACTTCTTTTATTCTGTATTTATGTTTAGACTTTTTTTATCAAACGTGCAAGTTAGGTGCAACTAGTCATCTGTGGAAGAGGTTGTTTGCAGTTGTTTTATGCTAGAGACTTATTCTGTCAAGACTTATGTATTGACGTTGTTATTCTTTTTTCATTTTTTACATGTATGTCTGTAGCAGACGCTGACAGTTTGCATGTGTTTAGTCGTCGGCAGCTAAAGTGAGCAGGGGGGGACTTTCCCCATCTGGGTTTTAGCCCCAGACTCAGTGTTAACCTGCTCCTCCAGACCAAAGCTCAGCACTGTCACGTCTTGTAGTAGACTAAAAACTGCAGAAGTTTTATCGTGCTGCTTATATTATTGGAAAGTTTAAAGTGTCACACAGTGTCTCATTTTGAATGCGATCTTTTCCTAATGTATCTCTATATCGTATTTATTGAACTTTGCTGTCAGTGAAGTCAGTCGTGTCATTTGTATACTTTATTTATCATTTAGGCATAAAAAAATTTCTATGCTTGCAGTTGCCGTCTGTCTCTAAAAAACTGCATCTTTAGAACTTTTGTTGGACCCTTAAAAGTTTGCGTAGTTTTTAGTTAAGAAACTGTTTGCGTGTAGTCCTGTTGTGCTGCAATATCTTTCTTTTAGTTCTAGTTGGACGGGTACTATTCAGTTTGTCAACTTTTTATGAGTTGTGTAATATTACATGACATGTCATGATATAAAAATAAAAACTTCTCTACCGAAGGCTACATTACTGTCTAGTGATTGCGATCCCGGGATTGAGAAATTTGTGATCCCGGGATTTCGTTTCGGGATTAAGCTTACATATTGGTCGTTATTATTGTATCTACAATAAACATATTTCATGCATAAGATGTGGTGGACTCGTACAAAAAGTATGTCGGAACGGTATAGGGAGTGACTGAGACTGTCAAAATACAAACTACAGTGCACAGGAAAAAGTATTACTTTAGAGTGCATAAAATATTTTATTTATGAGACTTTTAGAATTGTTACTTTATCATTTAATGCTCGAAAAATGCGATTTTAACGAATTTTTGTAATCCCGAAATCCCGGGATTGAGACACCGCCAATCCCGGAATTCGGGATTGGCGAAAACGGCCGGGATTCGGGATCCCGAGATTGCAATCCCTATTACTGACTATTGGACAGTTCACATACAACCAGCTAGACTGAGCTGTATCTGTGCAGCTGTTATGCACGCAGCCATTAGAACTTCTGTTGTAAGACTTGCGTGAAACAAAGTAACTTACTGTTACTGAACTGAACTGAGTATTGGGGATTTCATGCTATTTGCCAGACGAAATGAGACAATGCATCGATCTGCGTTCAGTAGCTATGCCGCTGGATGTATATGGAATTACACATTCAGGGATGGAAAACTAGATCTTTTGATAAACAAGTTGTCAGGATTGTTAATTTTTATGTTTTTTGAGATTTCAGTGTAGACTACATTGACAGTGACGTAGCCAGAAATTTCAATTGGGGGACCTTGTTCCCCTTCCATCTCCCAATTTGTCTTTCCCTTCGCTGTCCCTTCCCCCTTTACTCTTCCCTTCCGCTGTTCTCCCCTTTTCCCTTCCATCTCCTCCCTTATAAGTAGGACCCCTAAAATTCAGCTAGCGGGTCTGGGGGAACGCTGTGAGCTCCCCCAGCGGGATCTGGAGCGGAGCCCCAGCAGAAGTCGAATTTGGTGCATTTTAGCTTTAAAAGATGAAATCTGGTGGCAACGATTTTAATTATTTTAAACTGATCAAAGTGGTCAGTTTCCTGCAGATTAAACGTATGCTTATGTTTTGTCTGGAGGATTGGGGGCCTGGGCCCCCCTTGGCAACGCCACTGTACAAAGAAGACGGGACACAAATTTCAAGACCCAGAAAGAACATACACTGTACAACATTCTTTATCACAACATTTTTATTGAGTGAATGACGTGACGTCAGAACTCAAAAATCACAATTAAAATATGGAATACAATATGATTATTAAATTGCACATCAATGGAAAAACCAAAAAACTGGAATATTTGGTTTTCAAACCAAAAATTCTGCTTTTCTTTTAGAACTAGTTTTCCATTCTTGATCACATTGCAATTATTAAAGGACCAACAGTGAGTCTATTTCGAAACGTGACTAATAGCCTATCGACGACCCGATGATCGAATCTGCCGAGTTTGCGAGTGCGTACCGGTATCTTAAAGGTTGCGTTTGTCGTCTATTTCTCTATAAACGCAACCGTTTCTCAACCTTTGCATACGAATAATGCACTTCGAAAGTCACCACTCAGCTGGTACGATCGTCTGACAGTTAGACGGTCGATTGCCTGTATCCTTCATGGAGGGGGGATGGAAGGCCCTGTATAATGTCATGATGTTGTCGATGCGTGACATTAGTTAGTTAATTTATAAACACTGGCTAACATTTCGTATCCTCCGCATCGAGTTTGTGTCAATTTCATCATCAACGTCATTCTCATCGTTTATCTTTTCTCTTGAATTTTTGGCCTTTCGGCTGCAGACTTTTTCAACTGATGGCTCAATCGACCATCAACAGCACGTTCAAATTTAGTCTGATAGGTGCTGGAGTTCGGATCCTGGAAAACTGCGATCCAAGAGGAGAGCTAGGATGGTGCTGCATCTCTTCACTTGGCCTGTAAGTAAGGCACTATCGGTAACAAAGTCAGGAGCTGATCCCGATCTCTGCCCAGTTTGGGCCAAAAAATTGGCACCATATTTTATACGCTTTAAATTAACTTTATAAAACATTAACCGATTTTGAAAATTCTTTTACTGTCAAAAGCAGGAGAAAATTCGTAATAAGACTCACTAAAGATTCTGCCACATCTCAAGTGTGTCGCTACACTGCCTTGTGTCTTGTAAAAGCACCAGCACGCGGCGTTTCGTTGACCGAGCCGTGGTGTCAGTGGCGTCGCCGGCTTGAGTGCGTCGTCCAGCACAAGTCCGTCGAGAGGGTGGGGTAGGGGGTTAGCTACCCAAAGCCCCGCGACGTTTGGGGGCTCCGCCGTCAGCCAGAAATATAAAGTACGCCAGATTGTACCATTTTGAAAACAAAAATTCAAAAATTTTCTCCCCAGAGAGGTTCCGTGAAAATGTTTGGGGGCCACGCGATTATGTATTCCCGGGCTCCGACGTGGCTCTCGACTGGCCTGGTCCAGCAGCAATGCGAACACATTGAACATTTGGTGTAAAAACTGCAGGCTGTGACATTTTACAAAGTTGTTTTCTGTTCTTTATTTCTCAAAATGTGTTGTTACATAAATCCTGTTTTTAATTGTTGCTTTAAGACTCTGACATTTAACAGGGTAGTGTAGCGACACACTTGAGCCGCGGTGGATCTATGGTAATAGTATAATTACAATTTTTTAAAAATTTTGACGGTGAAAGAATTGTGAAAATTGGTTAATATTTGATGAAGTTAAGGCGTATAAGACTTGGTGCTAATTTTTTGGCCCACCCTGTAGTAGTGTTGTGGCGATTGTGGGTAACTTATCGGTAAGTTACCCGAGCAAAATTGCCGGTAAATTACTAGTATGTTGTACCCAGTTTACACGATCGAGCAAACATCGAGCAGACATCTAGCAAGCATCGAGCAAACGTCGAGCCAGCTCGTCGAGCCAGCTTGATCGTGTAAACGGGGTTTTATCCGTAATTTAACAACATTACCCTGTAGGCAGCCAGCCCGCAGGTGACGTATAGTCAAAAATCCGACGACAATAGCCTAGCTATGCGTGTCGAGGTTGTGTGAAACCCGTGAAATCCCCGTTTCGTGGTTTTTGTTCGCGACTATAATGGTTCGTGTTCACGTAATGGAGTTTGGGCTTTATGGCGTTTTATCATAAGATGTCAGAGTCAAGTGCAGACATGATCTGCGGTCGTCCGTCCAGCTGTCGAACGTTGACAGCGATCAAGCGCCAGGCTGCTGAGGCATCGAGCGTAAACTAGGCCCAACCACGTAACACTGATGCAGTCCTCTAGACCGTTCTTATGCTAGATTAGTCGACAGTAGCAGAAATTGCGCATTTTGAAGGGGTACACAAATTTGATGCCTTAGTCCGGAAGGCATCTCGAACCTAGGGGGTCGAAACTTACGTTGTTAAAATTTACTTTTAAGGTTAAAAATTTCGTATGCAGGTTGTCGTGGTCTATCTCCAGCCATTTTAACGCAATTTACTTTTGAAATGTGCGTCGTAGCTAAAAATCGCGAAAAATGTACTAAAACCTTCTATTTTGGGATCAAGGTCGTTCAAGGTTGTCGATATTTGTACCGATACTCCCAGAAAGCTCGTCAGCAGTGCTATCTAAACAGCAAGTCTATGCCTATCATTTGCAACCGTTCGCACGCTAGATGATTTAATAGCAGTGAAATGACTATTTCGTAAGGAGTACCCTTCTTTGACGCCGTCGTTCGAAAAGAATCCCTTCACTCAGCGGCACGGAATTTTGTCCTAAGAAACTAAAGGCTCTCTCTACGCTGTTATTTAAATCTGAGCATAATTGATACCGGTTAATGACGGACAGACAGACAGACGGAGAGACGGGCGGGCATAATTAGGCCTACGATAGCTAATTCGCGCATATAAAATGAAAGTACTGCAGTACTGCTAGTCTACGTAAAGCAAAAAATACAGAAACATGATGGTCATGGGAGCGCTAGAAGTCTGAGATAAGAAAAAACTCTAAAAAGCGAGAAATAACGATAACTAAAACTGGCAAAAAACTAAAACGACGAAAAACCGTAAGCAAATCCAGATATCCGCAAAATCTTCAGTAGCGTGGAGCCCGGGGTCATTCGGTGCACGGTGAGGTGGCTGCGGATCGGGGTGTAAAAACCGATCCGCCGAACACCGCGCACGAGAACAATCAATGCATCGAACGCTGCATCTGGCCCCCCGACCCGGTCCGACTGTATATAGGTGACAGAGTTCGGTCGCAAAGTTGCTGTCACCAGAGGAAGGCGGCGAAGAAACAGCTCGTGGAACACGGCAATGAAGACGTCGATTGCGCTGTTCGCCTGCTCGCTGGCAGTTCTCTTCGCGCCACCTTCCAACAGTAGGAACTCTCATAATTTATAAAACAGCTTACTATGCGTACTTACCTAAGGTCGTTACCCGGCAGTGTCCCGGTGCGGAGTCGAAACTGCTGCAGTCTAACGGTAACGTGTCGGACTTGTAATCCTGAGGTAACTCAGAGGCGAAGGTTCGACTCCGCACCGGGACACTGCCGGGTAACGACCTTAGGCAAGTTGTTCACACCCATGTGCCTCTGTCACCGAGCAGTATAATTTGGTACCGGCTTCACCGCTGGGACGTAAACAGGCACACCGCGCGATACACTGGCCCCGTATCCCTGGTCTCGCAGTGTAAAAACTGGTGTCTGGCTGAGGGCCTTAGGAAACGGAGATCAGCGCCGCCCTGTGGGCCGTAAGGCTCGGGAAGGATTTTACGTTTTTTATGCGTACTTAAAGGTTGCTTGCTAAAAAGACTTTAAAAAGCCCACGCCAGAGGTATACGGCCATAGTATGACATAATAGAGGCCGCCTTAGCCGCAGCAAGGCAGGCTACTATTTGATTCACATTCTCCGGACGTATGGAAGGCTGAGTTGACTTCGGTGGTTGGTTACGTATCGAGATAGCTTTCTTGACCGCAGGCAGTCAACCCATCTGGCTCTGAATGGGCCTAGTCGGGACTGTGGCGCATGGACACAACCTGTAAAACCTTTTAGGCAGAGTTTTTGCATTTTCCGTCTGATTTGTGCTTACATTTTTTTGTATTTGCATTTTTCCAATATTTGTTTCTTTTTAGCACCCCTGTGCAATCTACGTGAAACCGTTAGGCCTATCGCAACAAAACAAAAACTGAATAATGCTCTTCCTTATTACATAATACCTAGGACCTACTTCATGTACATCGTGGGGAATGCAGCAGTTTTGTTCAGGAGGTCAAACAGCAGACTTTCGGAAAATACAGTCCTGCATTTTTCGGCTAGCTGCCATAACCGCCAAATTTTATATAAAGCTACCGCCGCCGGAAATTTTTTTAGCTAGCCGGCTTAGCCGAATAGCCGCCGTACATTTTAATTCTAGCGATCCGATATGTTTCTGCAACAAAAATCGGCTTAGTGTTCTAGTCCTGGCAACAGGACCAATTTACTGTTCAGACCTACGTGGAACTCGCGGCTTGTTTTCCAGTGGCTGTAGACATCACCAGTACTCGTTTTGGTTATCCGCGGAGGGATGGCGAGGCTGAGTTGGCCCGTTTGGCTTGATGTAGTACGAAAACGGTATACCTGTGGGTTGGCAGACCTTCTCAGAATTTCAGAAGAGGTGCACGTTTGAAGAGAGAGCGAGGTGGGAAGGGCGTTTTCACCTGGAAATCGTTCGTACTGGACCCAGGAACGCTTAGTACTGTTTGGGGGCCCACGAACGACGTTTTCTTGCGTTACCGGCTGTTTTAACCACTGGTATAGTGCTAGGGGGTGGGCGGGCACATCCGTCGAGTGCGCCGACCAAATGACCAATGACAATGTTGCGTGTATACAGTGACGACAGTCGCTAACGTTGTGCGTCGTCGCTGCTTGCTTCTCGTTGCGTTTGTCGCGGTCCATTTTCTCACATTCGCAATTATCGGAAGCAGAGTTCGTGAAAGTTTGGCGTACATTGCTCGTTTTTGCTCGTCAAAAATGAGCCATTGTGTGAATGTGCATGCAAGGTGCGCGTGACGTCATCAGCTGGCATGGGCCTGACACCAGTCGGGTCTACTATCGGGACCAGCTCCACTCGCTACAGACGAGAGCTGCCTCACAGCCGAAGTGAAATGACCAATGGGCGAGCAGTAGTTAGTTCAGTTCAGTTCAGTTACGCCACTCTGTACGCGCCTTTACGATCTTTATTCTATATCGCTAGGCGGTGTTGCTGCTGGAGGCCTTCGCACCGCTGCAGCAAGCAGTGCTGCTCCTGCGACAAACAAACGCTCACCCACTGCAGAAGCAAAACGCACATTACACAATGAAAAAGAAAACAGACAAACATACTGATACAACGGGGTTAACGAAAAAAGCGCTTACTAACATGTCAGCAAATGGCGTCATAGCGAACGACATCGACGTTGACGTTGACGAGCAGCTGTACAGCCAGTTCGTCTGGTCACCCCGCTGCTGACGACTTCGCAGCGTTATTCCGTCAGAAAGTAAATGGAGTGATGACTGACACGGCAGGACAAGCTGCGCCGACTGTTGACAACTTGGCGCCGTCATCGCCGTCGTCCTTCTGTCCGTGTTCAGAGTCTGACGTGCGACGCTATCAGCCGTACAACCAACAGATCTGTACTGATAGCTTCTCTGTTTCCGTTTGAAGTCACAAGAATAGTTAGTGGTCGACTTTGGCAGGCAGTGACTGTCGCATATGTGTGCGCTATACAAACATCCTGTTACTAGTACTAGTCATACTACAGTGTCGTCACTGTCCAGGAACAGACGATTGCAGCTTGGCAATTTTTCGTTTCTTTTATTCCAGGATGCTCCGACGACGCTGTTGCTGAGGCTGTTGTCTTCCTGACCAGATTCTTAGCTGCGCAGTTGAAAAAGCGCTTTAAAACGCATTTGTTCAGGTCATGCCCCGCCACACACACATTTGAGTCGATGGGATAGTCTGAATGCAACAGGCTCTGTCTGTAATCTTGCAAAAATAACAGTCTATGAGAAGCCGAGGTGAAAAACTTCAACAACAACAACGTTGGTGATGATTTCACTTTTGTCTGTCCAATGCTAATGCAATGCATAGCATTGGACAGAGTATAAAATCGCCTGAGCGTCCGTGAGTGCGTGCGTCAAACTTTTGAGGCGCCATATGGAACTGTTTACCACTCACAGTCAACTTTTCTTCTCTTTCCTTATTCAAGAGATCACTGAAGAATACTGATTTTACACCCTATATGAAATGTTTTGTGTAGGCCTGCTGCTATTTTTGTGTGTTTTTATTGATTTTATGATTGAATTTTATTTTAACTTGTTTCAGTTGCCGTGCTACTTTCATGTTTGTGTATTTAGCTTAGGAAGGCTACCGTAAGTGCTCTATGAGCCTGGTATGTCTTGCCAACTGTATGTTTGTGTCAATTTTGTGCACCATGTTGTGCTTTTGCTGGCAAATAAATGATGATGATGATGATATCTCCATATCTCCATAAACGCATGGTCCAGCATTAGCACGTGTATTTTGAATACATCTGCTGGAAGTTTGCTGGACGTTTGCTGGATCGTGTAAACACCCTATTAGGCTTATATGTTCTGGTTGGAGAACGACAGACTGTTGTTTTTGTCAGAGTTGAGCACCATTAGGCATATTTTCTGTAGTTTGTAATGTTTAGTAGTGCATAGCATGATGACTCTCCTAAAAAGTTTTGGATTTAACGACAAGTAGCGCACATATGATATTGAACGTTTAGTTGAGTCTTCGAAAGTTCAATAGTGTTTATGCCTACAACGACTGAACGATTGTTTGGGAATGAAAATGTGAAGAAATGGGAATTGACTGCATGGGAATGGGAATGTTAAAAGCCATTCCCGGTCATCTCTTGTCCAGATCAATGATCGAGACACGTAGCCGCTGTTGTAGAAGATCACGTTCGCGTCGTTGGCCGATGGGACTCGGTTGAACTGCAGCGCCTTCACTATCGCATCGGCCATGTCGTCATCAGACGTGGTGTTTACGCTAAGTTAATATACAAATACCAAATTCTTTATCTGGATCACATAACGATAGTAGCGTAGCGCCGCCTTGTGAATGATATAGACTTGTGTTGCAGCCCGAAATCACCAAAAAATCCATAAAACCCCCTATTTTGGCGTTCAAGGTCATTCAAGGTCATTGAATTCGGCGCCAACCGAGAGCCAGTGTACGACTTTATATTAGTGATTAATAGTTACCTAGGCTCTATCT
>Ga0209367_1001964_pt1 | contig 26429 bp, 15 predicted proteins | sample WorMetLIZISLAND2_FD_187412 | JGI IMG/M metagenome (GOLD analysis project Ga0209367, IMG submission 187412) | Marine gutless worms symbiont microbial communities from Max Planck institute for Marine Microbiology, Germany - Olavius geniculatus... ... | reverse complement strand
CCCCCTTGAATCCGCCATTGGCCCCCACAGCTCCCCCTTGGCTACAACAATTAAGTTGAACGTCCACTATTGTGGAGTGATTGACGTACATCACGGATCTGTATCGTGGCTCCGCGGTAGATGCTCAGTTCCAGAAGGATCTCGTCTGTTTGTTGAAGAACCGCTTCTACCTGCGTCCAGACTGGAAGCTCCTCTTCTGTAGGACTTGCATCTGCACAGCACACACCAATTCCCTTTTAACCATCAATTTCTGCTGTTCTCTATCTTAAATTATGAAAGGAAAGACAGATAGAAAAAAACGGAATGTAATAATGTATATTTAACTATATAGACATAATCATCCAAAATTCTACACTTAGCACCAACTGCGTCCACAAACCAACAGTTTGAAATAAAAAGTTACCTAAAGAAACCCAGAGAAGTTGCTTTTTATGCTGGGTAAGCCACTAAACACAAGTTTATCTTTATTGCGCAAGAATAATGATGAGCGCATACACAGAAGTAAAACGTTCATGTATTTTATTTTTGAAAATACTGTAAAATATCAAGTCTATTTCAAGGCACTGTGATCATCAACTGTCCGACATGGGGTCCTAACTCCAAAACAAAAAAACGCATTGTGCATTGTGCAATGCAGTGTATGCCTACAGCTAAATGACAGCCACATGTATTATATTGGCATCAGGTTTCACATTTTTTTCTATAACCTAAACGTTTTTCAACATGTATAGGCTATGTTTAGCTGAACTTACTCTCAAAGTCGACGAAGATGTCCAAGTGATTGGGCGAATCGTTGTCGCGGTTGTAAAGCACACGTAGCAGGTTTCCCATGCACACGGTCTATAGCCTGCAATGTGGGTGGTCCGGTCGTCACGAGCTGTGTGGTCTGTCTTCAAGCACGAACTAACAGACGAATTCCCTCAACAAACGCCCATATAAACGCTGTACACACATAACAACGCACATTGTAGTAACAGTAATAGTATTTATACACGGTGTTTCATAAAAAAGACCCCTTTTTGTTTTTTCACGTTTTTTTTAAAATTGAGACACGGTGTATTACAGGTGTTCAATAGCAACTTAAACGTATTGAAATACTCTTACGACTGTACAGTGCATGCGGCACCAGATACCAGATATCGTTTTCACTGAACCAGTGGCTGCAAAATCATAATCAATCTGAGATTTTTGGCGCAAAGCTCGCGAACTGTAAAAAAAGTTGACACTTAGAATCGAAAGGTATATATATACGACCGACCCGAGCGAAGTGAACCAATTCCAGCGTCTTAAGCACTACGATACCAAACTTCTTGACTGCGTTGATGTAAACAATCTCCTAAAACACGAAATATCTCTGCAAGCTTAGAGAGAACCGAATAGAAGCCTAATAGTCGCCGTCAGTATAGTCTTTCGATCAGTTCAGGCCTATAATACACTCATCGACGCGTAACCTATAGCAGCTGGACTACAGCTTCCAGTGTAGTGAATAATCCAGGCCAACCAGACCCAGATTCTCTCTCCAGGCCTAAGTGAACAAGCAGTGAGTGAGTGAGTGGACTGCAATGGACGGACTAGAAGCGCCGTGCGATATGGTTATCACTTTCCGGCACTGCAGTGCCCGAGAGCGTCCGCCAACCGGACCGATGGAGATGCGCTGATACCGATACCGCTATCCGAGTAACGGCATTATCGGTAGTGAGCAAGTTGCTGAGCTACATACACACAGCAAAAGTCAACTCAACATCCTTCCTGGTTCCTGGTTCCAACCCTCAGCCAGGTGAAAACTGAGTAGTGACTGGCGGGCTAGTGTCGCTAATTAAGGCGGTGGCATGTCTGCTGTCCGCACCGCAGCTCCATCTGTTTGCAAACGCTGACAACGGATGGCCGCATAAGATGACCGCGTTCGCATTAGCTCATGCCAATCAGCTGTCACTTCCATAATTGCAAAGCGATTCTGACGCAAGCCCGACTCGTGTAAGTAGCGCCACAGAACGTATCAAACTTTTACCATTATTAGGCAGCTGTTGTCACAGGCCGCATTACCAGTTTCGCCCGTCCGTCCTTTTGTCCGCCCGTCTGCCTGTCTGTCACATATTTATATTTATAACCCGAAAAACAAAAATGTCGGAAAACTAAAATTGACGCAAACGTTCCCCAGGACAGCAGTTGCGATGTGTCTTGCCAATTTTCTGTTCTAATGGTCAAAAATCAAGCTCACCGAACGTCAATCCCCACCCCCACCCCCAAAAAACATTGCGCAAATGAACTGCGTCAGTCAGCGATAAATTGGTCATGCCGTGCTTACGCTAGACGCGAAAATACGTAAGCGAACAGCCAAGTAGGCGGCCGCACAATATTTCGGCACCGGGCCGACATGGTTTGCTAGTTTCATTGCTGACACACCTCTAAGTCGGACCAGCCCGGTTGCTCACCTATCTGCCGACAGACGGCGCGCGCCATCCGATGCTCTACAGGTCTACGGGCGCCTGTGCAGCATGCCGTGAATCTATCTTCGCATCCGCTACTGGCGATTGCGTGACGTTACACACACTCTGTTCAAGCGGAAACCTGACGTTATGCTGAACATTCGAGGCTGGAGTGTAAGCACGACACACAACGCAGTGCGTCATGTTAACTAGGAAGACTGATTCTTAATAATGGTCTGCTGTCCTTTTACTACCGACATCGCCAATACTGCTGACTCGCCGTGAGAAAGAAAGTAGGCCTACCAGAAACACTTGTGTACGTCGCCAGTGTAATCTAACGGACAATAAACCCCACAACGACGGACCAATCACAGCTTAGTCCAAGCGTGACGCGCCGCGTCTGCGCCCCGGCATGGTACGTACGAGATCGTGTGAATACCCGCTTGGTTAGCATCAAAAGTCCGGAAACACTCTCTTCCTGGCTCGCCGCTCGCCACTCCACACCTCGCTGCAACGGGGAATTCGTAAACGCCTCAACCTGAGATCCAATACGGTTACTTCCAGTCAAACGGGGCCTGATCCCGTACACAACGCCGACAGCCTGGTCTAAACAGTCATCTTGAGACATATACCGGATACCAGACAGTCAGTATGGCTACAGATATCACTCAACACATTCTCGGATGGGTGACAACCAGACTAAACACCGTGTAAGAAGGCCGCTGACACATGTGAAACAAAACAAAATACGGTTAAAAAACCCAGAGACGGTCGCCATATCGCCGACTCCGTTTACTGTTTATCACAGAGCAAAAAGTGGCGCTAAAAACTTGCCAAGTTGTATTCTGTTGCAGAGGCTAGCATATGACTGCACTGGCTCCTTCACCACCTGGCTCGCTAGCCATGTATTGCTTGCATGACTCTACACGTTGGAAGATTTCCCTCCTCTGCAGTGGCATCATTTCAGTAGATCATTCGGGGATCCCAGTAATCTCTGTGGTCTCAGTCTGTGCAATGTATTGTTCTTGCAGCAGCTGTACAATTTACAAGAGAAAAAAATCATAAATCCTTGAGGGTCAGTAGACCACCCCAGTCCCCCTCCCTGAATGATGCCCTGCTCCCTTGTGAGCTCTTAAATTGTGCAGAAAAAACTGTACACAAAATATGTCTATGTGTAACCTATGTTTGCACATTATCTCTTCTTATTTTAAAGAAAAGTGCTAGATATCATCGTTCAATTAGCTACTGCCAAAAACACGCAGCAGATTGGCAGTCCACCACGCACTGAAAATTCTGTTGCTGTATGCAACGCAGATGTGGAACTTGTAGAGTCCTTCATCTATCTCGAAAGTGCACAGCACAGAAATGGAAGCAGTGACACAGAAATCTGGAGATGAATCAGCATAGCTCGTGATTGCATGACACAGCTTGACCGCCATATTTGGAAGTCATCAATCTCTCTTAGCACAAAAGTTTGCCTCTACATGGTTTACATGTATACTGCCCATCCTACTGTACTGTTGTGACACCTGGACAGTGACCAAGCAACTCTCAGACAGAATAGATGCCTCTGACATGCGGTGCCAGAGGAGAATACTCCAGATTCCATACACTCGCCATGTCACAAATACCGAGTTGAGAAGTGCCACAGGGTGCTCCGCTGCCTCTAAGTTGGTGCGCATAAGAAGGCTTCTTTTTGGCCAGCTGGCTAGAAGATCATATGAGGAAGACCACTGCAGGGTCATGGTAGCTGCAATGAGCAACCCACCTGCAAAATGGAGAAGACCGAAAGGACGACCTCGTAATACATGGTTGAGAAGCATTTCTTGGGACGTCCAGCCCTTCAGCACCGGCATTCACTTGGCCTGGCGTCTCGCTGCAGATCGCCAGCAGTGGTGTCAAGTAATCGACACCACTATGCTCCAGTAGAAGTTTGCCAACAAAAAGGAGAAAAAGACACACAAACCACGCAAACTACCATTAATCAAAGCTGTCAGTACAAATAATCAACCACTCAGTCAAGCGATATAACAATCCACATAACACATTCTTACCGACAGTTAATCATTATTTAGCTGCATAATGACAATCGTTCAAGCACTAAGCAGCAGTGGCATTTTAACTACACAAATTATTAAAAAATGCACATTCTACTCAGGGCTAAAAAAGCAGCCCTCAAGAAACCTATCTCTTGTTTTTTAAAAAAGACTAATGTTAAGGTGCAAATAACATAGATGGTTTCACACTGGCTGAGGTGAGTTGGTTTTGGTGCGATTTGGAGGAAAAAACCATGGTTTCTGGTTTGGTATGGTTTGGTTTTCTTCCAAGTTCCAACACCCAAAGCTGCAAGCTGATTGGCTATGGGTGATGTGACGCTATTTTAAATGACACAGTATGTGAGCTAACAGAATAACGAAAAACCAAGACTAGCCTGAAGCAGCCACATGTCAGCAATGTGGGCAGGCAGAGGAGATACTAATACAATACAATATTCTAAAAATATTGTGATATCAATATCAACATTTTAAAAATGATAAGTATGTAAATCTTATACAAGCACAAAACGTGAATGTTCAGCAAGGCAGTTTGCTTTAAGTAGATTACAAGATGTGTCAGTGAACTTAAAAATTAACTATAAACTGTCATAAGTGTCATTAAATTACGACACTATAGTTAGTTTGTTTCAGTTAGTTTGTCATTTTCTCCATTTATTCTCGTTATTTTGGTAATGCAATGATAAAAATATAAACTACTGGTGTAATATATCGCGATGAATCAAAAATATCGTGATAAATAAAAGATGACACAATATATCAAAAAATTTGATATTTTTTTGACGATACGATACGATATATACATATCGAAAATGATATATCGATATTTTCGATATATTGAATCATCACTAGTTAGGGCCATGAATGAGATTTGGGGTTGGTATATACTATATGTGTATAAATAAAGGGCGAGCAGTGGGAGGATGCGTGTATGTAAAACACACAGCCATGGTGTTGAAACCTGTTTGCAGTTCTGAATGTCGGAACTTGAACCCCCATCCACGAGCATCTTTGTTTGTTGTAATGAAAAGTCCAACATACCCGGGCGACATAGATGCAAGCACGTTCTAAAAGACAAGGCATCGCGTTCTTCCCTTTGCTTTTTCCTCACCTGGTTCCCTCGTATTCCAAACTAGAGAGGAAGGTGAACAAGTCCGGCAGCGAATAAAGCCAATGGCTGAATCGGCCAGGGAGCAAACCAGCAAATACAAGAGACAGATAGCGACGAGAAAAGCAGTACAGTGGACTGACGCGCGCAAATCTTCACAATGAATACTTTACTATAATTTTAAAAAAAGCAAATGTCTTATATATTTACAGCGTTAAAACTAAGCATTTAACGATTATTCACCCGTCTACAACAATTGTTTACTTTCCTGCGCGCAACTTCCTGTTTACCAGTTGGTCCTTTAAAAATAATAAATAAGTAAAATTTTCTCATGGGTCGTTTGATGTTGATGGAAAATTATGAGCTGTAAGAAATGTAACGAATAGCTGAAAACAGGGCCTTCTATCCCCCTTGAATCGATGAAGCAGCTTCCCCGGATAGCTGGATTGGGAGAGGGTGGCGAATCCAAGCCCAATGGGGAGGGTCTACAGCCTGAAATGAAAGATGAATTTTTAAGCTGTTACATATTACCAAAAATATTTTCTTTTCATAAAAGATACAATCATAAAAATTACCTCTTCGTATTTAATCAATAAGCCTAGTGGCTTTTATCCTTATACCTGGTAAATGCAGCTTGCGTACAGTGAAAAATGGGAAGGAGGTAGTTTTGTTAAGGGTATAGATCAAAACATTCCCTTATATTTCGCTAGCTGGCAATCTACTCTTAACAAGAAGCACGAAAAAGGGGGAGGGATTGAGCCCGAAAGTAAGGGAAAAACATGAGCCTGAAACTGAGGGGGACTTGCGCCCGAACTCGGCTTCAAATTTGGAAAGACAAAAGCCACTGAATGCGCCTAGTGACGATAAAGCAGCCTGCATGCACGGCCATGCCGAGCAGGCCATTTCACACAAGATTGTCTAAAGACAGTGGCCAGTGGGGCACACACTGGTCCAGTCACTCCAATGCTCTCATCACCTTCCCGTTCCGGCTCATGATCGTCTTAAATTCTGCATGCAATAGTATACATAGAAACTTCATAAAAACGTGAAAATGCACATGCACACTCATTTTCAAAACGAAAAAACACGTCGGTCAGGGAGATTTATTCCCCCTCTGAACTATAAGGCAGTCTGCCTCAGCCCCCCCTGTGTAGAAGGCCCTGGCCGAAGAAAATTGAGACCTTCTTAATGTTCATTTTGAAATCTTTTTTCGGAAAAATTCATGATCTACAGAATAGCTAATGCTCCTTAACCAAAACTGTTGTGACCACGAACTTATGTGGTGTCTCAAACTGGCCATCTGTCTTCCGTCTGTCTTATGAGGCTCCTAACTTGATAACTAAAAGGCGTAGACAAAACAAAATTTGCACAAATGTTTTCTAAAGTTGGAATAATCGGTGTGCCAGTTTTTAGTTCAAAAACCTATGCCAAAGATCTAAGTTAGGCTCAGGGTTGCGACATAGCAGCTATAGCGGACGGCCACACATTACGCGGGCAATAGGGCAACATATTTTTCTAGTTTGCCAAATGAACATGGACCAAATGAACCAGTGCAACTAACAGTTACGTTACTGTAATTTACCATATTACAACTGTTGATTATAATCTTTTATCCACATCGTACGCTAAAAAAGCAGGAAATTGCAATTTTCAAACAGAAATTCGACAGACAGTTGCGACTTTTTGACAGTGTAGATTATGGGTGCAAAATTTTTATCTTGCCTTAAAATTTCCTCAAAGTGGGGTTTTCAGTGGCAAGTTTTTGCACTTTGGACCAAAATTTTTTAACAGGAAAATTTCACAACAATATCCTGACATCCAAAAATTTATGGGGTTTTGCCCTCTCCCTCGTGTTCCTCCTGCAACAACGCTACTGGACTAACAAGTACGAGTTCTTCCCAGTGTATGTACATTTATTACGACAACATACACATTGCAAGCAATACTGACATCTTTGGCACAGTTACACAATGTGTGAACACCAAACAAAGTCTATGGCAAAAGAACAAGAGTTAAATGGACTGAATGCATTGCAATAGCAGCAATCTGAAACACACCATTGTACGATATATTCCCAGTAATAGTGCTAATAAATTAAATGCTCAACAACTTAACATTAGAACATGGTACAAATACAAACTACATAAAAAGTAACACAAATGCTGCAAATCTGCACATAACGTGCAATCATGGTCAGGGGCAGCGCTACAGGGGGGCTTAAGGGGCACGTACCCCCTGTCGGGAAAGGGGTGCACCCCCGTCAGGGAATTTAGGCTATTTTCGTCGGGAACAGTGTGACAGACCACGACAGAAAAAAACTAAGTTTGTTTCAAAGCTTCATGTTGTTTGTTTCCACAGCTTTTTGAGAACGAAGTTTTAGCACTTAGCACACTGTCGAGTCTTACCCCAGAACCAGTATGGGAAACGACAGATTGCAATTGCTAATTAAGGAATACATCGTTCAAGCCTCAAGGTTGTCCAAAGTGTAAGAAAATATCGGACTTCTAAAATTCAACTAGTTTAATTTTGCAAGTCCTTGCATTTATTAGCCAAGAAAGAAAGTGTTTTGCAGAAAATACCTCCGATGCTTTGTCTTGTAAAATCAGTGGCGGCGATTTCTTCTAGACAGTGGGGGGGACGACATGGCTAAAAGTGGCAATTGTTGGGGGGATGCTTGCATTTGCGTCCCCCCAACCAAAATTTTTGGGGGGACGCGTCCCCCCCGTCCCCCCTATAATCGCCGCCCCTGTGTAAAATAATTCAGATAGGGCTCGTATGTCGACTGTTGTGCAATCTGTGTAAACTGTAAACTTTGTTACGCCATAGACCAAAAATTTGTTTCAGTTTGACCTGTCAATGTCTTAATAAATTGTTCTAGCTGTACAGTGTGTACAGTAGTTACGATTAGCCTTTTAATGTTGGTTTAAGTAACGAAGGCTTGTTTGATTTTAGTCGTTTCACTGGCATTGATTTCAAAGTGCCAAAGAGTCTGATAATGACATTAAGAAGTATTTGCACAGTGGCCACAGGTCTTTGAAAGTCCTCGATTGTTTCCATTTTTGTACAAGCCTTGAAAAGTCCTTGAAACCAAATAGGGTTTTGAAATAAGTTTTCGAATTTGACAAAAGTGGGTCTTGCAAGTCACTGAATTTTGACGGTAGTGTGAATTTTGTTGTAAATATTATATGCCAGAAGCAAAAATATATCTGGTAAAGATACTTGAAAGTCCTTAAAAAATTCCTTGAATTTTTTCCCCAAAATTGTGGCCACTCTATTTAACGACAGATTTGGGCCTATGCAGGACACATTGACAGACCAATAAGCACGATTATGAGTAGGAGCCTAATCAATTGCTACGAGTTCTATTTGCAATAACAATGCGTTAGTCGAAACTGTTAAACAAAATGACCACATAGACTGGCAACATCCATGCATTACGTGCAATGCCATTCCAGAAGTTACAAATGGCCTCAACTAGCCTAAATATTAATTAATTAAGTAAGGTCATGTGGGCCTCGCCTGCGGGTTATAAGTACCTGTGTATATACAAAGTGTCCGGAAAAAACACCCTAGACATCGTACAATAGAAATGTCAAAACTAAACGAAACTGAAATTTGGCAGTTTGATTGCCAATAGATGGTGCATTGCTGTCGTAGAATTTTGTCGAAATCAAACGTTGGTTTTTTGAAGTTACGCAAATGTACATTAACAGAGGGGTTTACTTATGTAACGGCATACTGGTAACAGAGCTATTCCGTTATCAATATTCAACAATTAATAACTTTTTCGCTAAGTGAACTCTAAGTAATAATATTTTCAATGAAATTTAGTAATCTCTTTAGCAATTTATTCGGGAGTAATGCACAGAATTTTATTTGAATTTGTTTAGCTTTGAGATTCTTATTGTACGATGTGTATAGGGGGTTACTTTTTTCCGGACAGTGCTTATATGATGGCACACTTGCCTCAGCCCCGGGCACCTCCATCAGGAAATGCTGCCCCCCTGTTGGGGCGATCCCTGGCGCTGTCCCTGATCACGGTATGAACTAAACACACATTACACAACGTAAGCCAATCAGCATGATTAAACACATCTTATTCATTCAGCTGATACAGGTAAACAAAAGAGTAATTTCTTCAACCTGCCACAGTCTTTTCAAACAATATTGATCGGCAGAGATAGCCTACTAATAGTCACAATTACACAAAATGCACGTTCTCTTTCCTCCCTCTCCTTACTCTTTTTTTCCTCTCCTCTCTGTTTTCCCGTGCAATTTCACCCTTTCCCCTACCTCCATCATTTAGTTAGGTGTATAAAGAGCTCTGTATTGTCCGATGGCAATGCAGTTTTGCATATTTTAAACTCCGAAATTGCATCTGGTTAAAATGAACAATATCATCAGTCATTGCAAAGAGATAAATGCTAAAAATACGGCACAATAAATAGAGAATAATACACTCTAAATACACGTGATGATGTTTTATAAGGTGAAAAAAGCATCGAGTTACCAAAAACGCATGAGATTCGAATGAGATAAACCACATGAGACTTGGCATTTCTGCACTCCGGACTTACAACAACGAAAACAAACACTGAACAAAGAAAGCCACTGAACCTAACAAACTCTGGTTTCATTAACACACATGACATTTACTCTCGTAAACAGAGAATATAAGAATGTTTGGTCAAAAAGGGGGCACATAAGAAGAAGCCACAAAATGTCAAACAGCAATGCAACAATTTCTGGCGCCTCTTTATTATTTATGTTGCAACATTTTAAAGTTCATTTGGGGCAGCACAACATTTTCCACTCGGGGGGGGGGGTCTCTGTATGTCATACTGTGAAATGCGAACTTTTCTTATGCTACTTGCTTAACTATGTTGTGAACAAAAAATTTATGTAAAGGCCCCCACATTTCTACCAAACATGGCCAGTAACATGGATAAGATATATTCCAGCAAAAAGCTAAATACAACAATCTGTTACACTGCCTATGATTACATACACAATGACACTATAATTACACCGCCACTGATTTCTCAATCAGAACTGCTACTGGGCAACAACGCACTATACAGATACATGCTAGTATCAACTCAACTAGTATGTCAAGCTATGCATATCATAGGCCAACAAGTAACGTATTTATAATGTACTATATTACAGTTACACTGCAATGCATCGTGACTTTACATAACAGATGTGTAACAACAACAAAAGTCAGTGGCCTGCCTCACAGTACAGATCACAAAAAACCAACCACAAATCAGCTCAGATCTGAGAAATTGTTCATGTCAGGCCTAGTGACACAGTAAAAATGACAGACGATCAAAGAGAGAGACAGACAGGACGTGTAATACAGCCTATAGGACAGCCATATGAAAATAATAATAAGAATTTCATTATACACGTGCACATGTAATTAACCATAATGGCAGTTCTAATAATCTTCCCTGTTATCCTCCAGACAGTATCAATCTTATAATGAACTCACAATAACATGGATTTGACATCTGTATTATACATGTCATACACCTACTGAGTTATAATTAGATCACAAACGCATCAAATATAACATGCATTAACGTCAACAAGTCAAGTTCAGCACAAAACAACAAGAAATTTGAGCTCATGCTCATGAGACGCGCGAAAGCCTATAGCAGTTTCTGTTCGCAAACTGTCAGTCTATCTCTAGCCATTTCATCGCAGTTCATTCTTGGAATGTGCGCTGCAGCCGAAGGTTGCAAAAATCAATAAAAACTCCTTATTTTGGAAGTTCAGAGTCTTTCAAAGTCATCAATGTTGATACGACTGCAAAGCTTGTCACTGGTGATTGTTGTGATAGGCAGCATGTCCATGCCTATCTGCAACCGTTTTCATGAAAGACTGGCCATCAACGGTAAAATAATGACTTTTACGGGGCTAACGCTCTTTGATGCGCTCGTGCGCAGGTTTTCTCAAACCTAGAAAATCGAGACTTGGACAATCAAAATCTACGTTCAATTTCATACGCAGCTTCTCTGTGTCTATCTCAATTGATTTTGGCACAATTCACTCTTGAAATGTGTCTCGCAGCCCGAAATCGCCAAACAATCCATAAAAACCACTATTTTCGCATTCAAGGTTATCTAACATCATTGAATTTGGTGGCAATCAAAAGCCAGTGTACGACTTCCTATTAGTGACTACTAGTAATCTAAGCCCTATCTCGCACCGTTACTGAAACACAGCAACTTATTGGCTAAAAATCACAAATTTTTCCTACCCCCTCCTATTTAGTGCCCTCATTTGGGGTGACCCCTTCAAATTTTTGTAAAAGCTTTACGGTTCCTGAAACCAGTCTTCCAGGCAGCTGATGGTAAAGATTTGATGATCCTAGCTTGCATCGTTTTTGACTGATCCACCCGTGTAACAGACAAACGAACAGACAGACAGAATTGCGATGGCTAAGACGCACTAAAGCAGTAGCTGCTTTCGCGGGTAAAGATCATTGAAAACAACAATCTTCTGAGCCTGCTGTGCACAAAAAATACAACTTGATTCACATAATGGATGTAATACTGAAATAAACAGTTACAATTATATTATAATACAAATATACATATACAATACAGTATATAAACATTCCATTCTTAAAATGCATGTATATCTTACAAGAACTTTTACAGTATTTCAGTCACTGTTACAATCAGAAAATCTTCACTCGATTAACCATAGATAAACTTCAACTACTGAAATAAACAACCAGTCTACAACGTGATACACTATGCATAAAATAAATGGCAGGAATGAATGTCAAATAAAAGAAGAGATAAATTATCATAGCCACATAAATATGCAAATAAGCATGCCAGCAGGATGAACTTCTGAGACAAAAAAATACCCAAATTATTGCTATGTCACATCATAGCTAACCCTGTAAAAAGAGCCAACAGTATGATGTACCATTTTTCTCCACTGTTACCACCAGTACTGTTACCACAACTAACATCAATATGATCCAAAACACACTGTAAGACATGAAAAAAGTATAACGATAAATCATAGTGAAAATGACACATCACACAAACAGCGCAGTCTGCATATCCCCGTGATGTAAATAAGACCAAAATCTCAGCAACACGCCCACAAAACTCAGACATGCAGGTAGCAGTAGTATTTGATAGCAGAACACTCACATCCGTTAGCAGTTTTGGCCAACGAGTTTCAAGTAGTGCCAAGTGTGTGATCATTACGTAAATTAAGTGTGATGATAAAACCAGCTCAAAATCATAAATGCAACACCAACACCAAGAGTGTGAGAGTTTGAAATCAAAACCACAATTTTTGGTCTAAAACCTAAGACCACTGTTACAAGACCACATGCTTGGCATATTCATGGCAAAGACAGCACACAGAAAACATTCAACTGGCAGACAAAACAATAAAATACAATATCGGTAAGGTAAACGTGAAAGATAAAACAAAGTAACATTCAGTTAGGAACATGTACATGCTAGAAATTTAATTCAAAGCAAAAACTTCATTGTCAATCAGCAATCCAAGAAATTGTGTGCAGCATAAAACTTCACTTATGTGACAATTGCTCTGGTATGTCCAGTTTTGTACACCTACATCTATTATGGAATGATAAACACAGTGTATCAATAGAGTTAACAAACGTAGTCACCTTATCACTGATGCGAGACAAAGCAGAGCAGTTAAATGAACCACATAAGGCAAACTTCCATGCAATACATCCTCTTTCTGCAAATTTCATAAGCCCGGAACATTAAAACAAATGTTCAAAATAAGGTGACATACATAAAAATTGCTTGAATAAAAGAGTCTTTTATTAGGTCATAATGCACTCTTTATAGAAATTGAACTCTTGTGACCAAGATAAGTTTCACCTGCATGACAGGTACATCACCATAATTAATTAGCCACTGCTTATCTCAATCATTTAAAATTAAATTAAATGAATATTGAATAAATCATAAAATAATACAAAATAACGCATGGTACATAAAAATATGGTAAACAAAAAACAAACCACATAACAATATCATTACTGTAAGTTCCACATGACTTAATGTTCCAGACCTACATAAATGTGATAACAAATAAAAATTTAGTAGAACACAGTTGACACGAAACGTAGACAACTAATGATTATAAAGCCAATGAACATGACCAGAACTTTGAGCAAACGATGGTGACTGCGATCAATTTCACTGGGAAAAATTTCAACGAAAATAACGTAGATGAATGTTCCGGCCGTGAGTGACTGCAGCAGGCCAGAAATTAGTCGACCGACAAATCCACGAACTGTTCCAACAGCCATACCAATGCCAATACCACCGGGAACCATTGCTGAATAAACAGCCCCAAAGCGTATAATGGTGGACTGGGATGAACCCAGCTGGGAAGCCAGAGCCATGCCAAGCGCAAATGCTATGAGGCAGCCGTGAACGGTTATACCGACTGACAGACCAATTAGCTGCATGATTGTATTCTGCAAGCCAATCGCCACACCCTCAAACAATGAATGCAAACTCAGCGCAAGTAAAAGTACAATCGACCGAATATGTAACTCATCATGGCCAACAACGGAATGAACATGACTCAGAGGTGTGGCGGATGCAATTTCAGCAGCTGCAGCAGATCCATTTGCCGCCTTCCGTTTTCCGACCCTGGTGGATCGTCGTTTCTTCGTTCTATGTGCCTGATCCTTACTGAGCTCATCAGAGATTTCCGACAAATGCAGCATACTTTCTTTCTCTCGAACGAGCTCGGCGTCGCTATCTCCCGAGTCGTCCGATGAGCTGACTGCTGTGGCATAGTCTCTAACAGTTGTCAGTTCGTGCGCATCACCACCACACACAGTCGTCCGTCCTCCGCAACATGAATCAATCGCACGATCAACCAGAAGTACGACAAAAAATCCCAACATAGATGAGAGCTGGGTGACAACTGCACTGTATGTCATCGGCAAACCACCAACACTAAATGCCTCCTAAAATAAAAAAAACACAAGCTAGTAAACAACTAATGCTCCACATAAAATCAGCTCTAGCAACACCTTATGCAACTAATTCACACGTATAATTATCAATTTATGTTGCGAACTGAAAAAATAAATGGTGATTCACTCACTAAAAACAAATGTGTTCAATTTTATTAAAAATGGTATACAGACCGTATCTGGCTAAATCTCACTTCTCTAATGCTGATATAAACCAGCATCATTAATTAACCAGGTAGGACTACAAGGACCAGTGAAGATTATCACAAACAATCAGCATGTCGCATTGGGCAAGACATAGCCAGAATATCTGCTGTGACTTTCTGGCCATTGAAATTTATTTTTTAAAATATCAAAAATGCCCCTCACCACACTCAATCTCCTTTAGCGATTCTGTAAATCTCATACTAACAAATCATTTCCAGCTGCGCATCTATAAGCCAAAGATTCAGTAGACCAAAAGGTGATAGTCCAAAGATGTATACTGCAACATGCATTTCAACTAATCCTGACCCTAACCCTAACCCTAACCACTGACTGTAGGCCAACTCCAAGACACAGCTAAAAGCTGACAGCCTCAGTAGAAGTATGGAGATTGAGTCAACATCTGCAGAAATGTACGGGAACTAAAACTTTCAGACTATCCAACCATCGAACTACGGAACCTTTGAATTATCGAGCTGACCCATCATTTCCATAGCATACAAACACAGACCTTCATGGTTTCTTCGGCATGAGGCAGCAACTGAACAAAACAAGTGCCGATAAATACGCCCGCGGAAAAGCTGTGACAGAGATCGAGCAGACGACGTGTGCCGCGCGAACACGGCATCTGTGGGTCGGACGGCATCAGCTTCAGCGGCAGCAGAACGAATAACAGTGTCAGCATAAACACGATCAGCATTGAACATAATTGCAGTATCTGCAGCAATTCCATGATCAGCAGTGTTTGGATAAATGCGCTGTTGTACGCAGGTCACGAAAAATACTTATATAACAAACAGAAACACGAATTTAATGAAATAAAGTTCTGACATCTGTTTAGTGTTTGTTTACATTCAGTTTCACACGGTAAAGTACTCACGCGGAGAAAAAACGTGATCAGCTGTGATAATGGGCTCAGGTTTATCAAGAGCGCACAGCGCAATGACCAATGAAAGCACGAGGGCAGTGACTGGTGTCCTGCTGGACACAGCGCTCGGTTAGAGCCGAGAATCTGCAGGTGGGGCCCCTTAAGCCGTGAACCCTTTAGTTTTTGATAGCGCAATAGTGGCGTATGGTGTGCGGTAGATTTGGATTGAGTATTCCCAAAGTCCACTATTCTGGTAGTCCTAACCTAGCCTTAACTCTAACCCTAATCGTAATCTTGACTCTAACCCTAGCACTGTGGCGCGTATCTGCACATTGGACTTTCGGAATAGTGGGCTGGTAGGCCTACCACGCTGTAGCACTTTGACATTTGTTATAGGCCTATTTGGATAAAAATCAGTTTATTGCTTGACATATATCATTCTAATCTATCAAGAACTAGTGACTGTGTGGAGATGATTATGTAACCAATTACTGCTGCTGAACGTGTGTGCCTGTGTCATCATTTTTAATGAGCAGATCTCTCACACTGGCGCTCGAAGTCGGCATATTTTTAGAGCTCGGCAGCTGCTGCCTGCTGGTAAGCCTCACTGTCAAAGACACTTCTATAGTTCTAGCATTTAGTGGGTTTTACTAAGACTTTAAAAAGTCCAATAGCTTGGATCAAAGTTTGGAAATTCTGAGCCAATGTCACACTCTGGTCTAAGAATTTAATCATATGCCCTGTTCACACGATGAAGCTGGCTTGAGGAGCTGGCTATCTCATCGTTTAAATGGTGTAAATCACAAATATTCACAAAGCTGGCTTGCCCAGTGCTCGTCTAGCCAACTTCATCATGTAAACAGTATATTAGATCGGACTTAGCAAAAATTGACATTACCTAATGCAGGTCTGTGTGGCCATCCTAAGATAGGCCAAACTATACAGGTCTTGCTTGTCTGTCCAGCACAGAAAAGTCAAAATTCATTTGAACATTGCCCAAATAAAAAGTAACTCGTGTGCCACATTCCAGCTCAAAGGTCAAAGGTCAGAGGGATGGCTGCACAATATGGGGGCACATACTGGGTTCAATGAGTTGGCATGGTGTTTCTACACTGTGACCGGAAAAAAACATTCAGGACATTTTCGATAGTAACTTGAAGAAGGATTATCAGATTTTAATAACTTTTCACAATAATATTTCTGACAAAAAATAGCGATTTAATGACTGTCCTATTTTCCACCACACCCATTGTTTGCTTCTGCACTACCTGGGACTGGGAAAACAAAATTAACGAAATATTGCATTTTCATCCTATTTTGCCTGTTCAGGTTTTCCCAGGTAGTGCAGAAGCACACATTTGACGAGGGGAGAACTAGAACGGTCATTTGATGACAAGTAGTGTCAAAAATGTTTGTACCAAAAATTATTAAAATCTGTCAATCCTTCTTCAAGTCACAATCGATGATGTTGGGGATGCTTTTTGATGCATTTCTGTTCATTTCAACTTATATGTCATTGGTTTTGCTTTCCCCAGGCAGTGCAGTAGCAGACAGTGAGTGAGGTGAAATAGTAAACGGTCATTTGATGGCCAGTTTTGAGGGAAATAATTGTACCAAAAATTATTAAAATTGAATGTCCTTTCTTTAAGTGACAATCGATAATATTCGGAATGTTTTTTTCCGGACACGGTGTAGTTATGTTCGTTATAGGTCTGCATGGAAAAATGACAATTATTTTTAAAAAATTAAAACCATGGTAAAACTGAAAAATTAATTATTAAAATAATTTCAACAAATGCAAAACATTAAACACAAACGAACGTTAGAATACAAGAAACACGCAGTCACATTCAATAACGATCTGACCATGTAAAATGCTGACAATGCATTCACGTTGAAATTTGAATAACAAAAGTCAGTGATCACGTCAATAATAATCATGTATGAAGTGAGAAAAGAACACAAAAGTACACTGACTGACAGAAAATGCCATATCAGTAAACACACACCAAAAACTTTCTTCAGAATGCTTGTAAAAAGACAGCATGACTGCAAACTTTCAGCAAAAACAAGAAATACACGTTTACACGTGCAACAACAAAAACAATTCGACTAGGCTTCGTGTGGCGAAATAACCTTGGCCTGTTCTTGATAGTGGCATTCTTAGCTATACATGCACAAATCTACATCACATGGAATTTGAATTTTGAAAAATCTTCTACTGTGAGCCATTAAACAAACTAAAAACCTTGACATCTGAGGCTATGACTTACAAGCTTTATTGCCACTCAGACGTCGCAATCAATGTTTTTACAACATCTGAACTTTTTACAATTTTTCTGTTCTCAAACTAAAAGCTGTTTCGGCTCGAGTGTCTTGTGACCTTAAAACTTTGACCTTTAAATGGCACAGCAAAAATTTCTGTGACTCTTCACTGTTCAGTCTGGGAACGAGCATGGGACATAAAAAAATCGACAAAAAAAAGTAACAGTGAAATCCCACTAGTCTATAAACGTCATCCAACAACAGAGAAGAAAAGACTTATACAAAATATTCTGTATAGAAAATGTATGCCGAAAAAATCACCTCACCTCAAAGGATATCTCTAATATGCACCCAGAATCAAGTTTTAGCACGAGACAAAAGCACAATGTATGCTAATGCACTTCTGTAAATATCAACAATCTAAAATCAGACAGTTTCTAGAGCCAATTGCAACTTACTGCAAATCAGAACCAAAAAAAACTGGCTTGATGAAGCTCAAATTCAAAAGCATACAAAAGATGGCAACAAAGCTAAGCACAAAATATCTTGCCTACTTCTGTAAGCATCAACACGATTAAAATCAATGTCATCAGAATGATTTGATGCAAGGGGGACACAAAACTAAGATAAATTATAAAACACAAACATATTATCTAATACCATGAGTTTGTGTGGCGCTGGAGTGATGTGAAAAATTAAACAGTTGGACGTCGACGGGGCATGTGCCTCACAGCTAACAACACCAATGACTAAAATTGTTATACGCAAACAACAGGCCCACAACCAAGAAGGGTTTGACGATCTGATGAAACCTCCCTCTTCAGCTGAAACCAGGAAATTATGCGTAGAAATAACCAAAAACGTCACCAGCAGATGCAATTATAAACGTTGAAATGCACAGAAATGCGTTTGCTGCCAACGCTTTGCTCTGGATTGGTTTATAGAAGCTTACAGCACTCTCCCAAACCCAAGCTGCAGTGTAGGTCTGCCAAGTAACACAGGAAGGTAAAGTTAAAGCCCCATTTGAAAAAGTCCGGCTACGGGCCTAAACAAACAATTTCTACTACAAAGCATTGCAATAATGTAGCATAGTCTATCATCCGCCTGCAAACTGAACAATAATAAACACCAGAAAATATTATAAGCATACAAAATTGACAAAAAATTAAAGTAATCAGCACTCGCTGTATTACTGCAATAAAATAATACGAATAAAAATATTCAACATCCGGAACTACATTGTGTCCGGTAAAAAATGGACCCCCTATACATCGTGCAATAAAAATGCCAAATCTAAACGAATATGAATAACGTTTCGCACACTTAATACATAATAAATTCCTGAAATGTTGAATATCAGTAACAAAATATCTTCGTTACCAATATGGCATTACATACTGCAGTCGCACAAGCAGAAGTGATGTTTGTTGACACAATCAAAATAACATAAACAATAACAAAATGGTGTTTTCTGCAGATGATTGTGTTTTATTTAAACTGTTGAAGCAAAAGAAAAGGTATAGTGGTAAAAAGTTTGTCACCAAATTTCCTGACAAGCCGTGGACGTTGTCAGAATTAAACAAACAGTTGCCTAATACTGGACACTTCACATTTTGAGGCAACCTCACAAAAGCCACTGTAACTATTGTTTGCGTAAAGAAATTTAATTTGGCACTTTGATTGCCAATAAATTGTGCATTGTTGATGTAAAATTTTGCCAGACTCAGATATTGTTTGTTAAAGTTACGCAAAGAAACACACGAGTTTCTTATGTAACATTGCATTGGTAACAAAGATATTTTGTTATCGATATTCAACAATTAATAATTTTGGTAAAAAATAATATTTTTAACGAAATTTGGCAGTCATTTCAGGAATTTATTGGAGATTAAGTGTACAAAACTTTATTCAAATTCGTTCAGATTTGACATTTTTAATGCATGATGTCTAGGGGGTCCATTTTTTACCGGACGGCGGACACAGTGTACATTATCATTAGCTAAACCTAAACGTTAGGTGGTGCATAAAAACAGACCTCATCACAACCACCCTGCACTGAACTGACCAAGGCTAATCCTTTCTGAAACCAAGTGATTGCTCGATCGACTAAAACATACACATTCCACAATACTATCCTGTACAAAAAGCTGGAAATGACGAAATTGGTTTAAATTTAAGAAATATATACATCAGTTATTTATTAAATGAAAACTTTAACTATTAAAATGCCATAAACAAACATCAATTGAGGCTTCTATTCTAAGCTACTAAACTACTGAGAACAACGATCAGTTATGCACTTTACATGTTTTTCAAATGCAAGTGAGTGATAGGTGCCACATATTGATGTAATGACATTAAACAATTTCCACCTTATTACAGAAAACTTTAGCAAAATGCCTTTCTAGCATATGAAAATAAACATGAGGCCTGTAATCACATTCATCAGAAATAATCTTTACAACTTCAAATTTAGGACCAGATAATAATATAAGAATAATAAGTCAGAATCAATAAATGTAACAATAATGAGTACAAAAATATACATCATCCATACAACTGACTGTACCTAACTGCCAGAATGACACTGATAACAAAAAATACTCAAAAATAGGCAACTATTACAAAGTTCTCAGCTTTCTATTAACAAATCATACAGTATCACTAATGCACTAAGCTCAGATTTTTGCAAATTTTTAGAATGTGTATCCAAATACACATCGCCAGGAAAAAGTGCAATTTCTGCTATATACACCAGATGGTCCATACTGAACTAAATAATATTCCAATTATCCAAGCAAGAAATAGACACTCATGCAATAAGTGCACCTAGGTGCTCATGTACACAATATATTGAGTGTACCGGGAAACCCAGTCATTCCAAGCATTAAATACTGTACAACAACTACACACAAGTAAAGCTCTGCTAACGCAAACAGGAACGCGCAACAGCGGTGCACCATCGTACGCTAGTGGTGCGTAGACTCCATCCATAGATCTCAGCTGTACGGCTTTTGGCTAGTTTCACAGAAGGCCCAGTAAAACATAATCATTCACGAGATGGCACCAGACGCCCTATGACTAAATATGTAGGCCCTAAGCTTATAGTGTCTTACTTGTACTCACCAGCTGGAGCCACTCTCACTCTGGCAATGCCATATCGGCTGGATGTCGCAGATTTTCCCTCCCCCCTCTCATTTAGCACCCTTATTCGGGGTGACCCCCTTCGAATTTATGTGACAGACAGACAGACGGACGGACGGACAGAAGTGTAATGGCTAAGATGTGTTACAGCAGTAGCTGCTATTGCACGTAATATCACATCACAGCAGCAGACATCAACCAACACCAACGTTCATAAAAATAAAAAATACACTGAAATATGTATTTAAGTCTTAAACAGGCAAACACTATTAAGCGTTCAATAAGCACTGTAAATACAAAATTAACAAATTGGCAAAAAATACGTCTGGCAGTCTAGCTGCACCTCACACATATCACAACAAACAAACAGATAACAGGAATATTGTAGTAAAAAATAAAACGATGCTAAAATGGCAAAAATCTGATATAATATGGCCGGTTTTTACCTAAAAACACCTAAAAATTCAGTCAACTTTCTGCGAAGCAACAACATTTCGATGTTTCCCATTTACGAAGAATGCACGTTGTTCTCCACTATCTGGTGGACCATCACAAGATCGTAAGGTCTGTTTTAGCCTACTAACAAAGTACATTAAAACGGCAACATCGGCTGCAGCCACTAACAAAACAATGCCTAGCACATTGGTAGCTGAAACTGCATCAGCGGTTTGTGCATCGGTAGCAGCAGTCTGTAGGAAAGCCATCATCTGGTCACGACATCCCAATGAAGCAATGACGTGAAAAATCTGGTGAGAATGACCAATGAAGTCAAACTGGCCAGGAAAAAATCGTTCCGGCAAATGAAGACAGTAGATGATGGACGCCAGAAAAGCGGCAAGAAACTGTCGCTGGTGAAGTGCCCGGGATGCTCCAAACACTTCCGAGTCAGTAACGAGGCCATACACAACTGGCGTGACATCAAACAAATATGGTAGGGACAGTGACAAGAAGCGGGCCACTTTACGCTGGGTACCATCTGGTAAAAATCTTGACCAGCAAGAACCAGCGAGAGATGCTACCGCTACGACACCAGCAACTGGAATGTAGAGGCTTGCATACCACCTGCCGCTCAGTACAGGTGGGAATGCAAAAAACCGATATGCAATCGAGGCACCGATGGCGTAAATGCTCAGCGCAGCATAGTCAGCAAAGAAACAGATGTGCCATGCCTCATCCGAAGCACAGCTGAACATATGAGCAATGGCACTGGTAACCGGTACAATGCAGACTGTGCTTAGATAAATGGTCAGCGCCAGCCACGATGATCTTGTAAGTGACGTCTCGGACAAGCACCAAGATACTGTGGTCCACGTAAAGTATACGGCAGGAATCACGTGAGTCCAAACGTTGAGGGTTTCGTTTGATCGAATAAAGAGAGTCCACAGACATCTCAGTGTTGTTCCGCACCTGCCGCGATATCCGGTGTGGATAAAAGGTTCACGGACATGTTGCGGCACTTCTTCAGCATGGTAAAGGTGGAACCCCTCAACGTCTTTAAAGAACATATCTACCAGCTCTCATCATTTTCACCACCGTAAACCATCCATCTCACCATTCACAGCAACCACATCTAAACAACCAAACACAGTAGTAGCAGTAATAAACAGGGTTGCAGTTACTAGGGTTCTTTTGCACCACGGTATCTTAAAAGCTCAGTGCTACAGTCAGTTAGGCGAACTGAAAGACTGGTGACCAAAATTACTATCGTCATTCGTCAGATTGCCGATCTGAGTCGAAAGAATCAGAATTTACCAAAAGCAGTTCGGCGATCTGAAGTGCAGCTAATTAGACTACTAAAATAAGTTCAGCTGTGCTACTATTAATTTCACACAGCCACCAGTACTGCATTAGAGATGGTGAATAAATTTACTAATTCTAAAGTTCAAAAATATCATGAGGACTAGTAAACTCCTCGTTCGTTACCAGCGCTGGCTGCTGAGAAAAATCTGTGTAGGTGGTAGGTGGAAAGTGACGTTAAGCCTATAGATCTACCATGACTTGTGCAAAGCGATGTTCAACATGGACTAAAAAAATGATTAAGCACCACAATTCTTATTCATATCTTTACAAAATACTAAGAAATTAAAAATTTTTCAGTTTACTCTCAGCTGGACAATGGCAGAATTGGACCAAAATGGCCTGCTCATGTACTTACAGCATGGACCTAAAATCTTACTGCATAACATAGATTTATTTATTTCAGCTTTATTAGGTAGTTCGTTAAATTTCTGCTACATTTTAGTCCCTCCAGGCTGTCGACTGCCGACGACGTAAGTCTGCAAGTGTCAATGGATGCAGTGTCGTAAGACCAGCTCAGCTCCTGACAGTGACGGAGGTAGGATGTCAGCGGCCCGGTGGCGTCGGGCATTATCCGTTTTACCCGAACCGAAAGTAGCAAATTTTGCGTTGCTTCTGTCAGTTCGCCAAACTGAAAATAGAATTAACAATCTTAAAATGCCAGTAATGCTTGGTGGTCTATCTGACTCGTAATATTATGCTCTTAAGATTGCCAGTTTTAATCTTGATCCGGATTTGAGTTCTTGGTTTTGGTCATGGCCAGTAACAGGAACTTTTGTTCCCACGTACTTTCGCTCCCAGGAGCGAAAGTTCCATACATGGAACTTTCGCTCCCTGGTACTTTCATTCCCTGGAACTCTCATTCCCAAAAACTTTTTTTCCCTGGAACTTTCGCTCCCCTGAGCGAAAAAGAGGTGGAACTTTTGCTCCTCATTCAGAGTTAACATTATAGGCCTACACAATTAATAGAAGTAGATGAAATGAAAGGATGCCAGCATGTGGTGTAAATGCTCAACGTCCAAAACAAGAAAGCCCAGCTGTCAATAGGGAATGTGCTACAGCTAACCTATAAAGGTTTTCCAAAAGATTGGTTTAAAGTTTAAGAAAGAGACTAGAATTTGAAATAATGGTAAGAACTCGACAAAAAATATAATTTAAGAAAGAATTTATACACAGATATAATTTGAAGAAGAATTTGGAAAACTTAATAAATTTAAGATAAATTAATTAACAAAATAATTTGCCAGATCCTGTCATCTTTTACTACAGTGAAGCTGTACAAAGATACTAACAAGCTATAACGCCTTAATTTCCATTAGTTTATCAATTAAATAATCATAATTTGTGTTGGGGAGCTAAACCACGTTACGTTAAACTGACTGTGGGAACGAAAGTTCCATGGAACGAAAGTTCCTGGGAGCGAAAGTTCCACGTCACTTTCGCTCCCGGGAACGAAAGCTCCCGGGAGCGAAAGTTCCGGGAAGCGAAATTTCCATCTATGGAACTTTCGTTCCCGGCAGCGGAAATACGTGGGAACGAAAGTTCCATAATTCGTCACGGCCTAGATTTCGGTTGTTTACATCAACGACAATTCCTCCCTCAACGTTGAATACATTGTGCAAGTCCTATAATCGCACTTTCATGACTTCGTAAACCAGCACACACAAACAGACGCTAGTCGCTTTATAATCAGTCGCCTTATCATTCTAATAACAGCGTAAGATGCCATAATACGACGATTTTATTACCTTTTTCAATAGGCAATATGCCACACCTACTACATAGAATATTTCACAAACGTCATTGAACAAAAGTAAAAACCGAGTTAAATAAGTAAATCAAATCATATCTGTCTTGCAAGTTCACGAAACGAAAATCGTCATAAACTATCGAACTTTATCGTAGGTTTTAAGAAAATATTGTAAATTATGTCATTTTTGTAAGTGTTTTTTGGGATTGATTGGGTGTATTAGCTGTTTTAAAACTGTGGATAACCGGCAGTTATTGGTGTCGTCGCATGGGCGGCGCCAGAAAGGCGGGAGGCAAGTGGACAGATGCCCTTCCCGTGCCCTTGAATTATGGCTTTTTCGCCCCTTTGCCGGTTCGCCCCCTGGCTTATTCGCTCCCTGGCTCTTTCGCCCCTGGCACCGTGCCCTGCCCCCTAGCTGCTCCCCCAAGAAAAATTTTAATAACGATAAAGTGTCAAGGTGTGACTTATTTAAGGTAATTAATTTGCAAGACAACACACATATCTGTTTGAATGAACTCATAGGTTGAAACGTAACTTTGTCGCAAACATATCGACATGTCGAGTACATTACTTCCACGGGGAAGTTTCGGTTAAAGTCGGAGCAATGGAATTTGGGCTTTACCGTGCACAGAATGCTTTTGCGGTTGAAGCTCTCGTTGGACGGCGCATTTTTATTCAGCAAAAATCAAATAGGCTTAATTGAAAACAAAATTATGTCTATTCTCAATTCCTTACAAGACGTAGGCCTATCAATAGCCTATAGTTCAACTGTAGGCCTATTTTATAAGGTGATCGACAGAACGCAGCTAGGCATATAATATATAGTATAGTTAATCAATGAACTCGGTGATTCGTTCAATAAGCCTACGCCGACATTGACAATAACAACAAATTCATGACAACAAATTGCCTCGAAAACGAAACGAAAACGAGTAACGTATTCGACGGTCAAAACATGCCATGACGACGACGCCAGAGCAAGCGTAGGCTTATCCACTAGACAAGGAGCAGAACTTAAGCGAAACTGGAGACTGGAGTATAGGCTATACATGACCGCATCCAGCAAACACAAATCCACAAAACACGGATAAAATATGCAACAATTTCCTTCAATAAATTAAAACACAAAAATAAAGCGAATTTTTTACTTACTTGCAAGTTATTATGAGTAGGCCTACGAGTACAGTGGGTTCAAGCCGGAGTGACGAAAAAAGACTCGAGTCCACTATGCCGGAGCAGCCGGACTCGATCATTACATCAATCAAACAAGGACTCCCGCGAAAAGCGGGACCCCATAATCCAGCAAGAAATATGATTACAATGTGAGCAATCTAATGTACTCCTCGCGCGCATCATTTTCTTTTGTATTTCTAAGAACTTTTTCGTCCTTTCGGCTTGTATTAGAGACCCGGCGTCTAATTGAGACCCGTTTAATATTATACTAATAGTGACTGGCGTCGAGGTTGTTATTGGAAATTGTCTTCCTGAAGTTCATAAAATATTGCCCGATTTTAGGAACTGAGAGAAAAAAATTTCTAATAATGGTCGATGACGCTAGTTGCCATTTATCTTGTTTTACCTCAACGCATGCGTCTATTTGGCACCATTATGGAGATATGGCGCCTCAAAGATAATAGGGTCACGACCTTGACCTTTTGGGGTCACGTGACGTCATGGGTCACGTGACCATTTGACTCCCGGGGGTCGACTTCTTATGGGTGATCCATAGTGACCATGCGTCTATCAGCACCGTTATGGAGATATGGCCGTTTGAAGTTCTTGCAGGAAGGCTTTTCCAGGAAC
>Ga0209367_1001961_pt1 | contig 26462 bp, 22 predicted proteins | sample WorMetLIZISLAND2_FD_187412 | JGI IMG/M metagenome (GOLD analysis project Ga0209367, IMG submission 187412) | Marine gutless worms symbiont microbial communities from Max Planck institute for Marine Microbiology, Germany - Olavius geniculatus... ... | reverse complement strand
CAGGAACTGTTAACATAATAGGTGTCCCCTGGGTGTCATGTAGGTGTTTAGTGTACTTTAGGTTTCTTTTGCGCAGCAACCCACGCAAAAGAGGTGGGAGTATGTTAAAAGTTAGATTGAATTTTGCGGTCCGATAGCTGGGGACTTTCTTTTTTTTGTTGATTTTTTTCTACGTTTGACGGCATTGGCCGTGTGTTGTTTTTTTTCCTTGAATATTACTCTTTTATTTTATGTATTAAAGTTGTACGTGTTTAAAAGTAATATTGAACGCAACAACAGATAGCCGTTACATCAGAGATAAAGAAAAAACATTTATTTATCACACTAAAATAACACTCAATTACTGATAATAATACATTAAAAATGGAGGCTGCCCAAACAGCGAATGTTTATCAGTACTGGCCACCAGGATCGGCGCCACGGGGGCGGGAGCTTGTCAGGAAAGGTTGCGCCTCCCGCCGTCCAGAAGTTTGGGTATATTCTTGAGGAACGGACCGGGACGAAAATAAACACTACTTTCAATGCTTCATCACCCCCAGCCCCGCTTGGAGAACTCACGACACCCCCTAAGACACTATGGCATCTCACTCCTTTCGACCTCTTCGCCCTCTTGGAAAATTTTCTGCGGGTGCCATCTTCCAACATCAAGTCCCATATGCCCCAATAAAAAACTCTCTCCTTAGATCCTTCTTGTTTTTTTTTCGAATTCTGAAAATTGGTTGTGCATTAACTTCATGCCCCCCGCCCACGTCGAAAATCCTGCACCCCCCGTCAAGGTGACCGCTGACACCATCATTGCTGGCCACCCATACTGTTGTACAGAAAAGCGACGCAAATTGGCCATAACAAAACAGTAACCTGCAATCTGATAAGGTACAGTGACATAGGCGCCAGTGAAGCCTGGAACGGCCGACTTGCGTATAGAATTGAGAACCATCTGCTGCACCCCACTACCAATCAGAAACCAGTCTAACGTCAGCACGATCAGATACGAACCAAGCACAGTGCAGGCCAGTAGGCTTAACTATACACACAAATACACAATAACAAGCCATAAATACAATCACTTACTTACTGCACTGTAATAATGTAGAAACCAACAATTCAAATTTTATAAATTGAAAAAAAACACTTAAGACTTTCGAATGTTTAACAAAATTTTGAAACAAAATCAGCTGATTAAAAACTATTCAAACTCAAATATGCACAACAAAGAGACAAATAAAAAATAACAAAAATTGGCATAACTCAGTAAATTTACTCACAAATAGTTGTATTGTTTTGAAGCAGAATTCATTTGTGTCCAATAACAGCTACTGCTAAATAAGTTTAGAACAGTCATGCACAAATGAGTATTTTGGATATTTTTGAATATTCCAAATAACTAAATTTACAAAAAATAACATCATCAGTCCGACTATTTCCAATAACAATGTATGACAAACAACTGCCACAGCAGTTCTGAAACAGTCCTAACAAGAAATTTGAGCCAAAGCTCACGAGACGCGCGAAAGCCTATAGCAGTTCCTGTTCACAAACTGTCAGTCTATCTCCAGCTGTTTTCATGAAAGAACAACGGTAAAATAACGACTTTTATGAGGGTACCGCTCTTTGACGCCCTCGTGCGCAGGTTTCCTTAAACCTAAAAAATCGAGACCTAGACCGTCAAAATCTACGTTCAATGCTAAAAATTTCATATGCAGCTTATCTATGTCTATCTCAATTGGTTTCAGCGCAATTCGCTCTTGAAAAGTGTCTCGCAGCCAAAAAAATTGCCAAAAAATCCGTAAAAACCACTATTTAAGCGTTCAAGGTCATCCAAGGTCATTGAAATCGGTGGCAATCGAGAGCCAGTATATGACTTCCTATTAGTGATTAATAGTAACCTAGGCCCTATCTCGCACCATTAGCAAGATACAGTGACTTATTGGCCAAAAATCGCACCCCCTCATTTAGTGCCCTCGTTCGGGGTGACCCCCTTCAAATTTATGGAAAAGCTTTACGGTTCCTGAAACTAGAGTCTTACAGGCAGCCGAAGGTGAAGATTTGGTAATCCTAGCTTGCACCTTTTTGACTGATCCACCCGTGTGACGAACGGACAGACAGACGGACGGACAGAATTGCAATGGCTAAGACGTGCTGAAAGCAGTAGCTGCTTTTGCACGTAAAAAGAAGCAACTTTTATAAAACAGGCTAAGCAACAACTGTGTGAGAAACATTTTATGCAAGCACTTAACATGTGCAAGTTAAAAATTACAAAAGCAAACAGAAAACAAATTTACAAAAGTGATAACCAATGTGCATCCCACCAAGCTAAAAAAATAACCTACTTCAGTTAGTGCTTGCTTGAATCACCCATGCAATAGAATGAAAAAGCTAAAATACTGGTACTGTAGACTAAGTGACTGTGCAGAGCCTTTACCTTGTGAATAGATACCGCTATGAAGACAACAGCAACAAGACAGATGGCGATGAAAAACATGCTTTGGTAGAAGTATTCATGTAGAAGCAAATCATACAAAGCTGGAAATTGCACATAAACATACACTTACTATGTACTAATATAACAGCAACTGTCACAATTCTCACAAGACACTGCAGTTATACACAGCTAGGCATGAAACTGAACTCTACATCATAAACAAATCAAAGGCCTAATCTCTTCTTTTCTTGCAAACAGTTTAGGCTGCATTCCAAGTCTTATCGGTCCATCTGTCTGCATGCCATCCCTCAGTCAGTGTCGTACAAGCTCCTAGCTCCAAAACAAAGCAGAGAAAAACTAAAATTTGTCTAAACGTTCCCTTCAGCCGAAATAACCAGTGCGCCAATTTTCACTTGTAAACGTCAAAACATCAAACTCAGTGGACGTCACGAAGCCCCAGAAAGCATGTCACACGAAACATGGCTAGCACAAACATGACAGAACCTAATATATTGCTAACGTTTACGACGTCACCTCAGATTCGGCGAGTTTCTCGCCGACATTGTGCGCTTTATAAATGTACCTACTTACTTGCTTATATAAAACCACTCAGACCATGCTTGTGCAAGCCACGAAAAAATTAGACTTTCAATTGAAATGCAAAATGAGTAATAAGCAAGTCCAGTATGCAAACAGCAAAGCGGATATGATAGCACAATATGTCAGAACTAAGCCAACATATGTTTCTAAAGTACTTACTGAGCGGAGTAGTCAGGAAGACAATGCATGATATGACATATCCAAGACACAATGCCACTAGAACCATTGACAATGGCGGACTGCCAGCAATTACCCAGAGCAGTAGCCAGAGGAGACCACCCACACAGCCAGCCCCCAGAGATACATACAGACATACTAAACAAACACACACAGACACATATACATACACGCTTAATGCTAATGGGTTTCTCTGAACAATTTTTTTCACTTCAACTTTTCAGTCACATCAGTTTGCATTATATCTTTTTCAGTGTTTTTATCTTACACTCCAATTTTTTCCATAATCTGTCTGTTCCTTGACTTTTTCACCTTATTGCATCAAAGCACTTGTTCCTTTTCTCTTGTTTTTCATTTTTTTCTCACTTTGAACTTCCTCTTATTTCCTCCCTTTTGGCTCTGTTAGTTTCTGTGCTTAATAATCTTAATAATCAAGAAATTATATGTGTTAAACTGGCAGCTCCAAGGTCCAGTAATAAAACTTCCGCTTTCAGCTATCATCAGCAATTCATCATAAAATTCAAATAAATCTTGCAAATCATCCTACAGACTGTTCTACTAGCTGATAATAACGTTGATGACAGAAACAATGGGTAATTTGGTTTAAGTTAAACTGACCAGGTTCTGTCCACGCTGACCATCGGACAGTTAGAATGTACACAGTCAGTTGAGATGACAAATGGCCAAACATGTACAGTTCTACAGCACAAAAAGCGCACTATCATAACTTCCCATCAACTGGCACAAGTTGCTCTTGACAAATAATCATGTACGAAACAGAGTTGTACCAAAAACTGATTCACATTAGTACTCAGCCAAACTGTGGCTTTAACTCAAAACTTTATTTTAAAAATGTGTAACACTTTGCACATAAACACTGCATGATGACACACCTCTAATAACTGGTGCATTAAAAATATAACATGTATGCTCTAAATAAAGTTATAGAGTTATCAGACTGCAGTTTTGAAAATGATTAGCTTCAATCATTGCAGTGAAAAGCACTCATGTTAAACACTGTGCTCAAGTGTTCAACATGACAACCCTTTACCACAATGACCAAAACTGTCCAATTGCTTAATCTACACAAAGCCTGCATGTGCCTGCATGGGGACCTTGGTACAGCTGACTGGAGTTGCCTAGCTGGCTGCTGTGCCAGCCTGTGTCTGCAGGCTGCACACGGTGGCCGTGTGGCAGGCGGCTCTGGTTAGTGACGAAAGCACATTAAAGGCGTGTATGATGCGCTATACAAATTGACGACCTTTACCTTTACCTTTTCCACTTTCTATGTGCCACCAAGTACTATTCACAAACTCATAAACAGAATCTAACATACTCATTTGCAACTCAGCCACGAGTCACAAAAACACTAAACAACAACATTAACTGCTAGAAATCATTACACTTCAAGTGTACGTACCAAACGGAAAAAGTCGATGTCCAGCAAAACACAAAATGAGACCAAGACAGCCGAGAACTGCAACCGTGATTTTACCCACAAGTGAGTCTAACAGCACACAACAGTCAGCAAGTTAAGAAAGTTACCCTAAGTCGTATAGTCACTATAATTAGCACATTTTCATATTATGCAGTCAAAAATAACAATATGATGATACAGGTGATAAATAAAATGTGATGAATATGAGTGACATATCAAACATAAAAACAGACCTAACCCAAATTATTTAACCCAGTAGTTGCAGCTTCAAAATTGTGTGATAAAACTGCTGATTTCCATTAAATTAATTGTTAATTTACAAAAATTTACAAATTACGAAAAATTAAAAAATTACAAATTTTTAGTGCCAGCCTTAATAATAATATATGACTAATGATGATGATGACTGTTGTAACTGTCTGAACTACAGTCACTGGGCATGATGCTGATGACATTATTCAGACAGTTGCAATGACAGTTGGTAGGTTTCTGCCAAAGGTGTCAAAACCCATCTCTGGTTACAACACTCACTTACTGACCTTGTCTGACACACTGGTCATCTGTGAAGTTGCAGGAGTACGTTACAGCCGGGACATATGCAGCAACACTTGGCAGCAAACTGCTACCATTTGACACTTGCATTGCCACTGCATACACAACACCCTGGCCATAGTATGCAGCAAAATCTACCAGTGTCTTGTCAGTCTTTGCCTTCCTTGTTATCTGCAAGCAACCAGTAAATGTGATAAATGCAAGGTGGCATATAAAACATGGGAATATACACGCCTTATGTAGATTAAAAACTAGACAGTTTTTTTAAAGAAATGATTAGCCTTAATCATTGCAGTAAAGGGTGGTCTGGTCACTTGTAATGCACAAAGGTCCTAATTCCATATAAAAATATTTGTGTATGCAAACCTTAAATTTTCAACGAATTATTGTATTCAAATAAGTCTGACTCAGACCACATAAAAATCTTTGTGTTCATGAACATTCTGTAATCGCTTTGCACGTGCAAAATTTGTCAATTTGCAGTTACCAATGTTGCAAAGCTTATCACACAAAGATGATTTTACCAATAAGAAAACTGTTGCACCCATCTTCTAAAGCTTGTCAAAATATTTATAATGGCATAAGAAATTCAGAATTAAAAGTAGATGTTTTAGATCCTCTGTACATGGACCCTTTTATATAATGCATCATTCAGCTAATCGTACCCATCGTGATGTAGCAGTGATGTCATCAGCCCTGAGCATCTGAGCAATAGCAGCAAAGAATGTTTCTTCATCGAGATGACGTTCACTCAAGTACATCTGATAAACGTCATAGACCAGGTCACTGCGCTGGTGTGAACTGCCGCAAGGTTGACGTTTACCGGCAACATTTAGATTCCCATACGCAAACTGTACGTGAGTCTGAGATGCTGAAGTTGTCAAGTAAAGGTTTGGGTCATTCTCCAGCGGCAGCTCTAAATTGCAGCCACCAGGAATTGGGTCTGAACATTCAAAGCAACACACAGCATGAGTTACATTGGAAAAATGACTCTATCCTCCGGTTGAAAAGATGCATATACACAAATTTTGGGATTTTCAGGATGGTTGGGAAAAAATGGTTGCCGACTGATAACAACGCTATGATAGAACATGAATACTCTCCATTGTTAATATAATACATGCACACATATTATACTACCAGTATTGAAGTTATTCCAGGTTATGCCAGAAAAGTAAACGTTTGAAAGTCATTGGAGCAAGAATTTTGTAGACTAATCAGATGCCAACCAACTGCATCAAGCACCTTAACATAAAAAACCTAAAAACAGCCACAACTCTCGAACATCTGCCAAGAATTGTGCAGTCACGAAGCAAACACAACAGATTTCCAGTTTACACCCTATCTTCTAATGGCAAAAAATCATTAATCATACAAAATTACACTAAAATCCAAATTGTCACCAAAATCTAATCACTTCGACCTCTATGAGAAATTTCATCAAAATTTGCTCATAACTATTCAGGTTATGCTGCATACAAAAATGACAGACCAGAAAACACAAGCAAAAAACCACAAACTGACCATCTGTTGTGTAGACAAGAGCGATGACCATGACTTTGAATGATGTGACATCATGCTGAGTGATGGGACTAAGACACCAGCTGACTGGATCATGTGCTAATGATAATGATACAAGTCCAACGTTGGTCCCGACAGCCGACCGACCTGACACCGCTGTGTTACAGAAGCCATCGTCATCAAAAGACACCCGAACTTGATACCACTGCGAGTGTGCTTGGAACACAATATGTGATGGCGAGAATGAAAGTTTACTGACGTCAAGATAAAACTTCGTGATCTCTCCAGCGACAACAGGAAGTTGAAACGTCTGACCGTTCAACAGCTCTATGCTGCCAATGTCTGCACATATCGCAAAACAATCAGCAATACACCGGTAAAGAATGTTAACAATATGCCTAAAAGCTGCGTAATAAATGAGTGACTACTGTCTCGTCGTGGATTTAACGAAAAGTCCATCAGCATATGAGCATTAGAAACAGACAAATACTTAGACTATTATTTAACCAACCATAATTAGCCTAAGATAAACTAGAACCAAAGTGACGAAAAATGCACAAACCCGCATGAACTGACGACATCGTGCAATACAATAAACACAATGCAGAGAACGATAACCGGTCCATGTTTTATGCTTCACAAAGTACAAGAAAAACAAAACTACTTACGATTACAACATCATATTACTCTTAGTCAGACATGTTTGTTTCTGCAGCCTCGCTTTCAGCTTCACTTTCACTTTCGTTTTTCGTTAGAAATAGGGCTGCAACGATTAACCGATTATTATAATCGATTCGATAATTATTATAATATAAATCGCACATTAAAACACGTTTAAACATTACGTCTAACCAATAAATTATTACAAAACTTGTGCAGTTTTGTAAACATCAGTGAACTGCATTCGGACTTTCGGAGAGATCACTTATATTGCTATTTGCTAATTAGCCGACCGTACTAATTAACGATCAAGCTATGGCATGGCTGTCGTCTGTCTGTCCGTCTGTCCATCGGTCTGTAAAAGATGTATCCTGACTAACGGGCAGGTCTTAGAGGAAAATTTTTTATACGAATAGCTACGTGTCTTAAACTTAAGCGTGCAAAATTTCAGCGATCTAGCTGTACTGCAAGAGAAACATTTTCAAATTGAGGGTTGAATGGAAAGGGCAAGAAATTTAATAGAAAACTAGCCATATCTCCAAAACGGTGAGGTACTATTAATCGCTAATAGGAGGTGGCATATACGCCCTTTCGGATGAAATGAAAATCATCGACCTTGGATGACCTTGAAGGTCACTGACAACCAAAACGACAACTGGGCTACTTGTTTGTTATTGTTTGTTAGCATGCAAGATGGCGAACTTGCTTACTATCACGATCACGTAGGCCTAAACAAGATGACGTGGCGATGACGTCACTTTGTTTACTGTAGGGCAAAACACGTGCATGACGCTCGATAAACAAGATACGACGAGACAAAATAAGATATTTGCTGAAATTCAGCTACTGACAGTTGAAAATATGCAATGCGTTAAGTATATGAATCATTTACTTTGATAAAGAAACAGACATAAACACGAAAAAATTTGCTAAGAACTCTAAAACTGCTTTGAAATTGAAACGCGGCATGGTACAACTTACTCATTAGGCAGCTGACTGAGCTGAGGCCACTGCGCTGGCCTAACGGTGTCGCCTTTTTAGATTAACGCGCACTTGTCACTCGTTCACTCGTTGCTATGGCAACGAAATGGCTGCAGCGGCTGCAGGTGTGTGCATTCATTAGGGTGATGTGGCTGTACAGTGTGTACGCATATTGTTAGTACGGTTTAAGTTGATTTGCGTGTTTCTGGTAAACATATATTTTGTGTGCTTTTTTCGTTTTACGCCAGTTTGGCAAACTGCAGTGCGTATGTTTGTAGGCCTAACGTAAAGCATTCAATCTGTATCATAAGTTATATTCTGGCTTTACTATTCTGTGGGGCATATATTTGTTACGTGGCTGCTTCTACATTTCTTACCGGCAGTCCGGCATCCATCATGAGTGCAGTATGATTGACAGTGTCACTGACCAGAAAGATAGCCTATAGTGACAGTATGCAAGTGGCGCGACCACAATGCAATTCGTCCTTTTAGTTCTGAAAGATTTTCAGAGATTGTCAACATCTTTAGCAAATTGAATAGGTATAACTTTTATTGTTTCAGTAGTGGGCAAATAAATTTAAATACCATTTTTTATAGGTGTACAAATCATTACATGGCCTTGCACACTATTGTATCTTTCTGGTTACTGACATCAGTCATTGTGGTCTTAGACTTCATTCGAGTGACCTGGCACCAGGCACGTGATTCATTGTGTAGAATGCATCACAATGTCAAGTGCTACTTCTCAGATGCGGATCTGTCCTTGTGGACACATGTTTTACAGTTGCAGGATGTCGTTTGTAGAAAACACTATCTCTGTTGAAAAAATTTCAGTATTCAGACAATTTCCCAAATTTATTTATTTCAACAGTTGAAGAGTTGTTTGTATTACCGGTTCTATTGCTGTACAAAATGCACCTGGGAACATTTTCGCTTATCAGTACTCAGATACTTTCTAGTTCAGTTACTGATTGGTTATTTGTTTTATTGCAGACATTTAAGATGTCTCCACTAAAAAATGTGAAGGGTAAGATATCTTTTTCATAATATTTAAGAACATGTTGTCATTCAAAAAAACGAACGTTTGCTTACTAGCAGTTTTTGGCTTGAAGGTAATAGCTACACTTATAATCTATTGCCAGAATTTTGCATTGGATATGTTATTCATTATTACAGAAATTAAAGAACTAATCTACATGAAAGCTTATTTTTATGGAAATTTTTTTTGGAACTTAGTTTCACTTGAAATAGTGTTGAGAAAGTTAATCAGTCTCAAGTTTTATTTCAGACAGAAAAATGTCTATAGTGCATAGGTAAAATAACTGCGCAATAAAAACACTAAAACAGTGGTGAAAAGCAAAGCAGAAATAAAACATATACACATCACAATCCAATACTGACAAGATATTTCACTACAGCATTACCACTACACGTGAACTGCATATTAAACACAAGTTTATAATTATACAAAAAAGTGTCAAAGCTGGGAAGCTGCAAATCCAAAAAAATAACTGTAACAGTACACAGTCTATTATAACCAAAAAACGTCTTAATACATCTGTGATAGCAACTTCTCAATTTTTTCATACAGTTAACTGTGTAAGTATTCCACGATGCAGTACCATTCATTACATACATAGACAGTAAGACCTAAATAACCTAACCTTGACTTTCTTGGAACACTTACCAAATCTACACAGAAGAGTATTTGGTCTTATATACATATTGAGCATTTCACGCTGTAAATTCTTATCGTCAGATAAAGAACATGGCTTAAGTACTTGAATTCAGTAACGTTAAACTGCCGTCTACACTAAAACATGGAAAATTATTGCACACTATTTTAGATTTGTCCTTAATATGAGTTAATATGAGTTCTGTGTTTGGAAGAACATTTACTGTTAATATTTTGCTTTTCATATATTGTGTTGGTGCTGCTGTAATAAAAGAATAAATTTTAAAGTGAATACTGAACTAACAAAATAAAATTCATTTGTGCTGCATAATTTTATTGCAGAGAGCAAGTGTTTACCACAGATGGATGCAGTCAGCCACAGAAGACATTCTCAGGTTAAAATTATTTCTCACTTAGTAGTTTTAACTTATTTGCTTCTCAGGCATAAATTCTGCACCATCTGGCTGGTTTTTCTCTGCCTTGTTTTTTGTTGCTTTACCTTTATTATTCTGATGTTGTTGGCTAGGCCTATGTGCTTGGACATCAGCTGCAAATAAAATTTCACTGAAACAAACTAGCAGGATGGATCATGCAATAATCTTGGAAAACTTTAATTTGGCAGATTACTGAAAATATCACAAAAGATAACGTGTTTAAAAAGATGTGGTTTTTGTTGAAGAAGTTCATAAATTTATATAGTATTAAAAATGAGCAAACATTAAGTAAGCAAGTCAAGATAAACGTTGTAGGTAGCAGTAGTTCGGTAATAGTTTTTTCTTTTAATAGCAATGTTAATTTTGTTCATTTCATAACTAGTTTAATATTTTAGTATTTCAAATTTTTGTTTTTTTTTCGTTTTAAAAATGTCGCCGGGCTTTTTGTCAAATAATAATCAAACTACATTTCACTTTGTGTGTTATCAAAAAAATTGTGATCACTACATTTATTCGTTCGTTTTTTTACTAAATAGGCATAAAAAAAACTGCTGGTCTCGGTATAAACCAGTATTGCTAGTGACGTGTTTCAGTCAAAGCATCAACTGTGTGCGGGGTCTGCGTCAATTCGTTCAACTGGTATCAAAGCAGCGACGTTGCCAGGAGTGAAGCTTCAGCCACTACACAAAGATGCCGCGCCACCCGCAAGCCGCAGCTCGTACGTCGATTTTTCTGTTATCAGTTGTCTGTGTTTGTCTCAGCCTGTCACCACGCTGCCTGCAATGTTATAACCTCTCATATACAATGTGGCAAAAAAACTGTGTTACTTTTATTTTTTAAATAACTCCGTGAAACACTGGCTGAATTTAATAATGTTTTTGCGTGCAGCATAATAAAGAAACTTAATTGACGTAAATGACTATAACTTTGTTTACCATTTTTTTTTGCTTTCTGCTGTTTGTTGCACAGGTCTGGCGGATCAGATCATTTCCCAGGTAGTTCGTTGAATTTCTACTTGTTACCTATGGTTTCTCATTTCTGCCACGGTTCTGTGGTTTGTAAAGCTTGATTCTCACACCGACTTGTTTGTATGAATTATATAACACTTTGTTATGCAGGGATTTTTAACTCTGCATTTTAACTTTTTAATTCTTTACCATTATGTGCGATATTAATATTAATTTAATTAATCGTTAATTTTCAAAAAGTTAACTATTTTAAAAAGCATGCAATATGCTTGTCATTTTTTTCACTGCAAATTTTGTACTGAACTAGCATTTATATTAAATAAATAAATATAATAATCACAAAGTCAAAACGGTATGATTCTGCAAAGTCAAATATCACTGGTGGACACTGGTTTTGTGGCTGCATAAAACTCAACAAATTAAAAGATGAATAACTATGTGAATCTAAACATATTATGTCTGTTGTATGCAGTTCTGCCAACAATAGGATGTTCCCAGCAACAAGCAGTCACCGAAGCTAAAACTGTTGGAATTCTTCGAGGTGATCTGTCTGCCATTCCTCCAGTGGAAGCTGATGCAGTCCGAGTGTATCTTTGCTATGTCTTTGAAGGTGACTATAGTTATTGTTACTAATATTATTGCAATCACCATTACTGTTTTACTAACCGTTATGATTGAACTGGTGCAATTGTTTTTATGGTTCAGCAGACGTTCGTTTAACATTTTGTGCTACGCAGTGCCAGAAACTGTAAAGTTAGTAAGCCTACTCCATAACTCCATTCGTTATTGATAAGTGTTTGTAGAAGTTTTCTAATGCAGGTAACAATTTCCAAAAGTTTTTCTTTTGGAAAGCAGCGTAACGTGGAGTTAACTGTGGAAAAATGCGGTTGTAGATTGTTTAATCGTATTGACTTGTTAGACTTCACCAAAGAGCAGTAGCTATCAAAACAGATATGAAACAAAAAAAAACAGGATCTATCACAACTTAACCGTTATATCAACTGTTCCTCAATTACGATACAATACAATTCAATACAAAATTGCTCTGAAAAATGACAAGCATATTGCATGTTCCTATAGTTTGATCTAACACATATTGCAAAAAAGTAAGACAAATTCAATGAAAATTGCGACGTAAGCTAGTCAGGAAAACAACTAAAACGGAAATGGAGTTCAGTGCCCGTTAATTTGGGAAATCTGACTCAGTGTGAGTGAGCCTACTTACTGATTGTAGAGATGAGAGTGGAGAGAGATTGGCTATGGCAGATGGCAGTACCACAGCTGAGACGCTGGTGCTCCGAGCAGCACAGTCTGACGCTCGTGGTGATTGACTTGCCGTGGGACTTCCACTACGCCGCCGCACCTCCGCATCACTCATCATCATCATCATCATTATCAGCAGCAGCAGCAGCAGCGACAGCAGGGTGGCAGAAGTCACTGCAAATTAGCGAGATGCTTCGCTGCCAAACACAGTCCATTGGCCCTGACTTTATCGTGTGTATATCGCTAGTTTCTTTTTATTCATCTCTGCTAATAATAGTATTACTGATAATAGCAAGAAAAAATGTAGATGCAGAGTGCCAACACAATATGCGGCGATCCGTCTGTCATCCGTTACTGTTTTATTAGTAAGTAAGTAAGTAAGTAAATAAAGCGTGAATTTATGTAACGCATAACGTTAAAATTGACTTCTAATGCATTAGTGTGAGTACGAATAACAATTCTAAGCGAAAGCCTATACGTGTTCTTGAAAGATCACAACTTAGTTTTAATTGAAATTAATGATTAGTTGCTATCTTTAAAAAATTTTATTGAGTTTTTTATGTTTTTTTACTCGCAAAAGCAGATACTCCTGTAGCGCGTCTTAGCCATCGCAATTTTGTTCGTCTGTCCGTCTGTCACAGAGGTAAATCAGTCAAAAACGGTGCAAACTAGGATCACCAGATCTTCACTGTCACTGCCTGGAAAATCCTAGTTTTAGGATCACTAAAGCTTTTCATAAATTCGAAAGAGGTTTCCCTAGCAAGGGCGCTGAATGAGAGGGGTAAGGAAAATTTGCGATTTTTAGCCAATAAGTCGCTGCATCTCAGAAACGGTGAGAAATAGGGCCTAGGTTACTATTAGTCACTAATAGGAAGTCGTACACGGGCTTTTGATTGGCACCGAAAGCAATGACCTTGGATGACCTTGAACATTAAAATAAAGGTTTTTATGGATTTGTGCGATTTTGAACTACGAGACAGTTCAAAACCGGATTGCGCCGAAAACAGTGGAAATACACCAGGACAACATGCGTATGGAATTTTTAGCATTGAACGTAGATTTCGACGGTCCAAGTTTCGATTTTTTCAACGTTCAAGGAAACCTGCACACGAAAGCATCAAAGAGCGGTACTTCCGTAAAAGTCGTTATTTTACCACCGTTGGCCAGTCTTTTGTGAAAACGTTTGCAGATAGGCATGGGCATGCTGAATATCACAACAAGCACTGCTGACGAGCGTTTTACTCGTGTCAACATCGATGACTTTGAAAGACTCTGAACTCCCAAAATAAGGAGTTTTATTGATTTTTGCAATCTTCGGTTGCAGCGCACACTTCAAGAGTGAATTGTGACGAAATGGCTGGAGACAAAGACAATTTGCGAATGGGGCTTTCGCGCGTCTCGTGAGCAGCATTAGCTCAAATTTCTTGCTTTATTTATCATTAGCTCCATAAAACATTCCTAAGACAAACACTACATAATTCTGAAAGCAGTGTGGGCTATTGTACTCGTATGTTGAAGCTGTTGTATGGAGAGAAGCCGAGCAGTCCACCCATGTCCCTGACAGACTCACAGTTTGCCGCTGTCAGACAAGCTCTTCACACTTACTTTGCTAACGACGACGATGATGACGATGCCGAGTTATTGTCATCGTGTTACGTGCCAGCAACGGACAGCGACCAAAATACTGTCTACATGCTTAATGTGAGCACGCCATTTTCATGTAGCGTTTTTCATTGGACTACGTAATTTAGACATTTTTTGTTTGTTTGCTTTGTGTCTGGACGGTGTGCCTTTGTGTTGTGTTGTGTCAGCAACGGCATACGAAATCTCCACTTTAGCGGTGTCTTTTATTTTTTGTTTAACTTATCTAGGCTTTTGACGCTTGTTAGAGGTTAGGAATGTTACCGTGCTCTACTACGGGAAAGTAGGTCCTTACTTTCCGATATAATTTAGAACTGTTGGAACACGTCAGATTGTGAACCAGTTTTAGTGTACAAAAAATTCTCGTTTTTTGTGTCAGCAGAAAAACATGGGAGCGGAAATGGTTGAAAAGTTGAGAGTTCTGCTGTCGACAGTTTCATCTCTCATCTCAGATCCAGACTTGGTGCAAGAACTTGTAGATGCATGCTCAGCTTCTGGTAAACATGGAGATGGAGATTGTAAAGTTATACAAAGCTGCATGTGTTACTGGTATTCTTTAGTAGTCAGCACATATTGGGTTATATTTTTTTATTAAGGCTGTTCACATTTTAGCAGAACAATCTCCAGCATATCTTAGATTGACATGTTACTACACGGTGTTTCATAAAAAGAACCCCTTTTTGTTTTTTCACAATTCACTCAAATGATGATCAATTTGCACAATATTTGTACCAGTTGTAGCTGGGAAAATACTAATACAAAATATTGCAACAAAATATGGCAGTTAATTAAATATTTTTGCTAGTCGTGACGTAATGCTGACATCATAATGTGTTATGGGTACAAGCTTGATAGTCTCAACTGGTGCTGTTAGTTGTCACCCTGCCTTGATGGTGAACTTAATCTGGTTCGCTAATGAAAAATGTTTGGTTTGTCAGCACTAAGCAACATGGGGCATGAAATCAGGCGTCTTGCGATCCAAAAACACAACCATTTTTCAAGCTCGGTGTGATAATGCACTGTCTTGCTCGAACATGTGAAAGTCCAACTATCCCCACAGACACGTAAATGCGATCGCGTTGCACGTTTTTGTGGCTGTAACTTTAAAACTTCAAAAATTTGTCATCAGCGAACCAGATTTTTTAGAATCAGGGCAGAGTAGCAACTGACAGCAACAGTTGAGACTATCAAGCTTGTACCTGTGACACATTATGACGTCAGCGTTACGTCACAACTAGCAAAAAATATTTAATCAACTGCCGTATTTTGTTGCAATATCTTGAATTGGTATTTCTTTAGCTACAACTGGTACAAATATTGTGTAAATTGATCATCATTTGAGTGGATTACGAAAAAAACAATAAGGGTTTTTTTTATGAAACAGCATGTATTATTGTTGGCATCATTTATTAGTTTTAACAGGCCGCACTACACATTTTGCCTGTATGTTCTTCTGTCTGTTTGTTGCGTGCGGGCTCTAACTCAAAAACAGAAACCCAAAGAAAATACCACTAAAACTGATGTTAACATGCTCCATGGCAGAATAGCCAGTGTGCCAAATTTTAGTTTAAAACTTACAATATTAAAGGTCACAGTTATGGTCGCATAGCGCAGTAAGCGAGTGCGCATAGCTTATTTGCGGACGACTGCTTATTACGTTGGCTCTGGGCCGACGTCTCTGCATGTTAATGTTATTTTCATGTTGTGCTATCAGCAGCTGTAGATGAAGACATCACGAGCGGAGTGCTGCAGCGGAGCGACGCACGTGAGCGTTGCCTGGCCTACCGTCGCAAGGTCTCTGCTGCTGACGTCACTGACGCGGAGAAGGAGTCTGGAGTGCAGGATGATGTGACAGGACAAAGTCGCGGAACAGGTCGTGATGGGGTGTGGCGGAAGGTTGAACAGTGCCTCGGCTTAGGCCAGGCCAGAGAGTACACCGTCACCAGTGCACCGAGACTCGGAGAATTAACTCCCAACCATGACGACTATCTCCGTCGCCTTTCCGATGACTTCGTCTCAGACGTGAAGGAACTTATCGTCCGGAACCTTGCAAGGATGCGGTCCGGTGCATCCTCGGGACAACTAGTACGAGAAGTACTGCACCACGCAGCGCTGGCGAGGGACAATCTGGAAACCTGCAGTGATCGGGAATCTGGAACTGGGACATACTTTGATGAACTATTCCGGCGTCTGCAGTCGTATATCAGAGACCCGGCGCAGAATTGTTATCCGTTTGTGATTTACGGTCTTCAGGGCGGTGGTGACAGATCAAGGGCGATGTCGGCGGTGGCTTCCGCACTTCCAGACTGGCTGTCGAACACCGGGGGGTTGTCGGCTACTGGGCCAGAGACCTCTGGGCCAGTAATCATCCTGAGGTTTATAGGCACGTCGACCGACTCGTCAGATGTTCAGCGTTGTGTTGCAAGTGTCCGAGCCCAGATCCAGACGGCATACGCCATGGAGCTCTCACCATCGTGTGACAGTCTTCACTCGGAGTTGACCACATTTCGCCGAGTGTTGCAGCAGGTATCCACTGGCCACGCTGAGCCGTTGTTTATTCTACTGGATGGAGTAGAATGTCTGCTGCCGCACCGCAGCGCCCTTCAAGCACTCTGGACTGTGCGTCACCTACCTAGTAATATCTACGTCATCATGTCAGTCACCGTTGGCTATCACAAGACTGGCGGCGTCAACATCTTGAAAGCTTTACTCACTCTCGTCGGGAATCCTGATCTGACGTTCAATATCGCTTGTGACAGTGATCAGGAGTTCATGCAGGTTGATGTTGGCCGTCGTTTGACCCCTCGGCTTGCAGCTCTTAACACGGAGGTTCTCACCTCGACGCTGGACGCGTTGGAAGTCGACCACGGCCAGCTGTTGGTCCAGTACTTTGCGTCGTACGTGGCAATCGTGAATGTCGGAGTTTGTGACTCGGAGTTGTACGATCTTCTCGTGACTAACGACGAGGCGGTGACTGAACGCGGTCGGGTCTGGTTTAGTCCAGGTCTTGTCTCGATCCTCCGGCACAGGTTGGCAGACTTCCTCGCTCCTAGGCTGGTCCAAGGCTGTGTCGCGTTTTCCTGGAGCCGGCCTGAGTATCTGCAAGCGATAGCGGAGCGGTACCAGGTGATTGTGGATAGATCCGTACTGGAAGTGCAGGAATCAACCAGCTTCACCTTAGCACTTCACAGCCATATTGTCGACATATACCAGAACGTCACGCGGAAGCGTTCAGTTTCGGAAGAGAGCATGTCCGTTGAGGACGACTTGGACAACGATGATTGTGATGATAATGTAAGAATCTCTCTTCAGACGCTCGGCTCACAAAATCCCGTCAAAGCAAAACGTCTGTTGCAGCATCTGCGTGTCTTGCTGCCAGCCGAAGGTCTAGAGAGGATAAAGTCGTGTGTACTGTTTAACCTGGACTGGCTGATGTCGCGACTTTCAACGTCGCCCGTGTGTCAGCTCGTCAACGACGTTCTGTCTGTCTATCAGCTATGTCAGAAGGTTATCACAACCGAATCGTTCGAAGACGTCGGAATTCTGCTCGAGTTTCTGCAGTCATCGTCCAAGGCGCTCGGCGTTAACCGTCTTTTTCTGCCGGCCGAGATCATAACTGGTTTGGGACACTCGTCGTTGACTGAGAAGTACCGGACAGTGGCCGAACTGGTGACGCAGTCCAGACGTTGGCTGGCTAACACGGAATTCGCGGTTCTGGTTCCATTTTGGTCAGTCTGGGATCGTCCTGGCGGTATGCGGCGTCACGTCCTGGACGGTGTTTCTCACGTTCTGGGATCTGTTGACTGCGGACAGACGGTCGTCGGCTTCAATCAACAGCGTGTCAGTGTCTGGGACGTTCTGACTGGACAGATGCTGCAAAACTTCGAGGTGAAGTCTGAACAGCGTCTGAGTGAAGTGGTCGCAGCTGAACGTGGCACGTTCATCGTCACATCGTGCTACTCTGCGGTGACTAGGCAGACGGAGTTAACTGTTCACAGCACCGAGACCGGACTTCGTTTTCTGTCGCTGGACTTCCCTCGCCAGTTCGAAGCGGTAGCACTCAACAGACATGATCAGCTGTTCATCGTGTCGTCACTAAGCAGCACGGACTCTGGTGACCGGGAGATTCCGGCGAGGTTGATCCTTGGCATTAACATCACCAGTCGAGATGTGATCTTTCAGCTGTCTCTGGTTGACGTTCACTCGCAAGGTAAACAGCAGTCACTGGTCTGCTAAACACATCGAGTCTATGTCGTTATTGTCGTTACGAATAAACTTATAGGTTAGATTAACTAGAAAAAATTATGAAAATTTCGTTCAGCGTATGACATTTTATTCACGTTGTTGTAGTCATAGTAATAGCAGTAGTTGTTGTTGTTGTTGATGATGATGATGAGGGCTATAATACAGTGAATATAACGTGCGTTTATAAAGTGCAGTAATGTAGAAGCTTTGAGTTGTCAGAGAGAGTTTCAAACTATGATGATGCTGATGTTGTGAAGGTGTAGAGAAGCTGATGCTGGTGGACATCTGCGGTGTGGATCAAGAGTCCTCAGAGTCTCTACTTAGCATAGGCACCCGTGCGTCCCGCGACCTGGCGCTGTGGAACATCAAACAGTCTCAACTTCAGTTTTCTCTCAGCGTCAGTCACCCAGTCGACTTTGCCGTGATATCAACAGCTCTCAGGGCAGTTCTCTGTGGCGGCGCCGACGCTGGGGTCATTACGGTAATTAGTTTGATCGACGGCAGTATCCAGCATACGTTCACAGCGGATGAATACCGTGGAATGGCGGATCTGGCCGTTTCAGCGGATCGCATTTTCGTTGCAACCCCGGCCGCTGAAGTGAGGGTTATCTCGGCATCACAGGGTGTGGTTGTCTGCAATCTGCATGACCCAGGAGGTCCGTCCGTGCCGACTAAACTTCTGCTTCGCAGCCTGGGTGTTGAACAGCAGCTGGTTGTCGGATACCGACACGGGCTTATTAACGTATTTGACGTGGACGCAGGGACATTGGTTTGTTCACTGCCTGGTCACAGCGGCCGGATTAACTCGCTCCATGAACTTCCCAGTCGTCAGTTGATCTCAGCCAGCGAGAACCAGCAAGCGATCATCTGGAATTATCCGCAGGAACACGAGTCTGGGGTGACGTCATCAGAGATGTGGTGGACTAAGTCCAGACGTCGCTGTGTGGAGGGGAGTGAATCAGTGCTGGGAGGTGATGATTTTGATGCCTCGGTGAACCGTCACGCCAACTGTTACACGCTAGACAGCTCGCAGTGCCTGCTTTATGCTGGCTTCAGCGCCGGGTTTATACTCGTCTTCAGCCTTGAGACTGGTCAGTTTTATCTGATTCTCAGTCTTCATTAGTATACATGATTACAGGTCAACTCAGTCTCCTACCCTCAGCAGGACGGAAAATGAGTAATAGCTTACGAGCTTTGGAGTGAAGGCCTAGTGTGACTTATTAGAGCGGTGGCATGTCTGCTAGCTGCAAACCGGTGGTCCAGTTGTTGGCCTACGCGGGCAACGGCTGGCTGCATAGTGCGCTGCGGGATCATTAGCTCATATGCCAATCAGCTGCCACTTCCGAAATTGTAAAACGCTTATGGTCAAGACTCATGTAAGAAGCGTAAATTACCGGACCTTCACATGCAATGCGGTTGTCGTAATAGGTCCCATTATGAGTCATGCCCATCTGTTTGTCAGTTTATAAGGCTGATAATCCGAAAACGAAAAAAATGCATAGAATAACGAAAACTTGTGTGAAATTTTTCTGGGGCAATCGGTGTGCCATTTTTTGTCTAAAAAGTCAAATGTCATGTTTACGCAACTGTAAGCGAACGGCCGCGTAATATGTTGGCACTGGGTTGACGTATTTTTTCAGTTTTTGTTGATGTGCTGCGGCACTACAGAGTAGGCCATAAAAACCGTCTCCTTACATGTCAACTAATTATGTCTTCCAACAGTAATGTACATTTAAAGAGAATAACGCACGTTGAAATATAATCAATTCTGAGTAACACTTGCAAATTTCGTGCAAATATTTTCAATAATTTGTAAATGAAATAAAGTAAATGAAAGCAACCCAACTCTACAGGAAACACAATGGGGAAAACAGTACCAAGTGAGCGTCTGATCAAAAATCGCAAGCACTTCAGCGAAAGTGTGATGGTATAAGTGGCAATATCCAAAACAAGCAAGACCAAGGTACACTTTATCGATAAAAGAACCGCGAAACGCTGCTGCAGAGCTGTCTTCTGCCAGACATCCGTCAGCTGTGAGGCGGGGAGTTCGTTTTCCAGCAGGATGGCGCTTCGTCGCACCGGGCGAAGTTAACGGTCCAGTTTCTGCAGCAGAACGTACCCAACTTCATCGAGTTTTCTGTCTGGCTGCCGAACAGTCCGGACACAAACCCCATCGATTATGCTTTCTGGGGTGCTCTGCAGCAAGATGTGTACAGAGTTCTGATCGTGGGTTTGGAGGATCTCAAAAACTGAGTGCGTACCTGCTGGGCCGGTCTCGATCAACAACTGATCAACAAAGCCATTGATCAGTGGCGACCGAGTGACTGAGACTGTAGTTAAAGTTCACGGAGGGCACATTGAACAGTTGACTGTCTTCAAGTCTTGTTGTATGACGTTTTCACTGTTTTACTTAGGCATATACGCAAGCACGTATTTCCATTTATGTTTCACCATTGTGATATAATGCAGTTTGGGTGCTTTGATTCTATCGTATTATTTGTTAATAACATTTTGACATACACATTACGTTTTGACATTAGTATGTGCAGAACAGACTAGCAATTTATATGGCGTGCCATTTTGTCCATATGAACAAATGCAGTAGCATTTTGAACAAAATAATATAGGGGACGGTTTTTCATGGCCCACTCTGTATTGTTGACGTGATGTGTATTGGTATATGCTGATTGGATTGCAGGTGAAGCGCTGAGAGAGCTGAGCGTTTCGTCAGCAAACTGCAGTGTTGATCGACTGCGACTCGTACACGGAGACAAGTTACTGCTGATAGAATGCGGCCAGGCTGAGCTGCCTCATGTCAAACTGCAACAGGTCAGTTGTAGTATTATTGTGTGAGGACTTCGAATCTTCATTTATCAGGTCTTCTACCTGTTGTTATTATTTCGCTCTTCTAGTAGGCCGCACGACGGGTCACTCTTGTCCATCCGCCTTTGTTCGTAAAATTTTCACAGAATGTTGAATGTTAAGATATCGATGTTCCCATATTTTTTTTTTTGGGGGGGGGGTTGGCGTTAAAGCTTTCTCTTTCGACTCCGATCACGCTGAGTGTTCGTTTGTCTGCCTTTCCGTCTGCCTCGTATGAGCTCCTAGCTGGTAAACAGAAAAAGCGTAGAAAAACCAAAATTGGTCTGGTTGTTTCCAAGGGCAGAAGTAACCAGTGTGGCTCAACAGGTCAAAGGTTAAAGTACGTCAAAAAAACTTTTGATATGACGCTCCCGTATCTTGCTCAAGTGTTTTGCTTTCGGCTTGCGGATCACGCGTGGCCGCCCACATCAGGCACAGCGCAGTGTATAGTGAGCACTGGGCGGACGGGGCCGCATACAGGTCGGCAGAAAACGTGTAACTTCTTTGCTTGTTCGCAGTGGTGTTGTCGAACTCAAAATAAAGGTGAGTAATGCGTGTATCTAAAATGTGTAGATGGATGTTAACGAGGCTAGAATATGCCGAGAACAAGAACAATTTGATCAAAACGAGAGCGAGGCCAACAACAACGAGACCGAGACCGAGAACGGGAGACCATCAAAATTGGCCTAGAGACCACTCTTGATTTTGAGAACTTAACGTCCCTGGGTGTGTAGATTGACAGGTGTGTGTATGTTTTATGTTTTAGCTGCGGAGCGTGGCGACATCGGAAAAGCTCAGTTTCCATGACAACAACGCCGATGCCGATGAACTTGCTATCTACTGCAGTCAGGTGTTTGCATCAGAAGAACGGCTTCTTACCATTGGACCAAGCACTGACTCAGCCAAACCTGGTCAGTTTTTGGCCGACCGTTACGTCGAGCCTTGGGTACGATGTGTCGTCTGTCGTTTGTCTTTCTGTATCGCATGTATTATGGCTAAACGGTACGTCGTAGGGGTTGACGATGGTACCGTTGGATAGAGCGATAACGAGTGATAGGCTGTCAGTACTGTAGTAACCATCTATTGTATCGTATTTTAGCGTTAATTGTAGCGTTCCGATATCTTCAGCGGTTTGACAGCAATTTTGAATGCAAAATTGCTGTCTGCAGCTATCACTCACGTGCGTCAAATTACCGTATCGTGTCCTAGTGTTGATTGTAGCATGTATAAGATTGTAGTTACTTTGTGAAATTGCTTTCTTTCTGCAACTGAAAGTCGAACGCTGGCCTTGAGACATAAGCAGTAAGGTTGGCCCATCCTAGCAACAACTAGGCTTCATGTTTTCGTGATGATGATGATGGCGTTAGCTGTAATATGAGGAAAATTAGGCTCATTTACTTTTTTTATTTATCACAGTTTATAGTTTCCTTTAGGTAAGACTTCAGTTTAGTTTAGGCTAGTTTATTTTTCAGTTGAGCTTGCGCATCGGGCGGCTTCAGCGCTACACTAGGCACAGTGCAGTGAGCGGGTACGACCCACGGCAACTAAAAGGACGGCCGCATACGTGTGTCGGTACAAAGCATTTCAACATTTTATGCTTATTATACTCGTGGGTTTGCGTGAGCGGTCGTATCGTGATTAGGATGCGTATGATGTTACTGTTGTAGGTATCGTGATTGCTCTGCATCATCTGACTCTGCTGCGTACTCTGACGAAACTCCATTGCGACGTCGTTTCCGGTAACGTCAACGCTCGCAGTCTCCACATCATTGGGGTTTCTCACAGTCGCAGCGATAGATCGATCAGTACCGGCGGGAAAGTCCCGGTAATTCCACAGCGGAGCTCGCGCAGACCTGCCGGTGGCGGAGGTGGGCGAGTGTCTGTGCCAACCAGACGCGTCGTCGCGCCGGACGTGGGTTTTTCCACCGCCAGCCGGTGTTCGTCGTCCAATCGTTTTCTGTTTCTGCTCGGGTTTTTCCCGGCCCCTGCAGACACCCTGTCGTCGTCGTATTTCTACACGGTCTCGGTGGACGGTTGCGATTGGCTGTCGATGGAGTGCTCTGGTCCAATGAGCATTGAGACGCTAGGTCCCGGCTGTAGTGTTCTGCTGCCTCAAGGTGCTCTGGCTTTCTCGGGTACTGCCGCTGGGACAATGATTCGCTGGAATATCAGGTCAGTGATTTTATTTATTTTTTTGTCTCTTCGCCAATGTGGCAGTTTTCACCACTTTGTATTTTTTCACTTTTTATTTTTTTTAAATTTTTTTTTATTTTATGTGTTTTTGTTTTAATTTTTTTTTGTACGTCGTGTAGGCAGGCTATGGTGTAAATATTTTACAAGGAAATAGAATTGTGATTTTTGTGCCTTTCAGTTGTGCTGAGGTAGTTGCTCATCACAGAGTGTTTAAGATTTATCGCCACAACGTTACTTTATGAAAATTATTTTTATTATTGTTACACATTATTGCACGGTGCACCCTCCGTATAATAGTCAAGCTTTGAGTGAAATGCAAAATTTCTTTAGGTAATCCCGCTTAATATGGTATAGCTTTGTCAAAGTTGGGGATAACTGCATGAAACTTTGTAATTTGGCATACATTCGAAGTGTAAAATGTTGTTTAAAATTATCATCGTTGCGAAATAAATTTCAGAACAGTCAGCGGGAAGGGTAAATTTTTTTTGGAACACACTGTATTTTTGCACCACCTTGTACGTGTGTTTAGGTCGCGGAAGATTGAGGCTGAGTTGGTGGACGTGTCACTGAATGATGGCAAAGCGCCTCGTCACACTGGCATGACAGACTGCGTGGGTGGTCCAGCAGCAGACACTCAGACTGTGTGTGGTCTGGCACACGTCGGTCCAGTGACCAGTCTAGCGCTGGAAGCGACCGGCTCTCAACAGTTGCTTGTTAGCGGTGGTCAGGATCACTTCGTCAGAGTCTGGAGCATCCTCAACAACCAACTTCTCTGTTCACTGACCACCGCACACAGCCAGCCTGTATGATTCTTTTTTTCTTTCTATTACTACTACTGCTAATGTACTGACCTTACACAGTAACTATTGCCTCCATCGTGACGTCGTAGTGGGTGGAAGAGCAGACAATTGCCTCCAAAAATTTTAACCTGTCGGAAGTTTTTATTTAATAATACAAATTTTGTGGAACTAAAAATCATCATTTTGGGGGAATTATATACAAAATTACCATTTTTGAATATCAATATTTCTGTCAGAAATTTGCAGATGTTCGTCGGAAAATTGCAACTTTCTGTTATGAATTTTTAAAAACCAACTCAGTATATGCTTTGTTTTTACTATTAAAAATAATTGTTAAACGTATTTCACATTTTAGGTGCTATATGAGCGATGACAGGACAGCACCCTGTACGGTTGTATTGTTGTCTGTTTCTTGTTGCTTTGTCGTCGGCCACTAATGTTTAATTAAATAAAACACGTCTGCGTTGTATACGAGTGCAGGTGAGAAGCCTGTTTATCGAGTCAAGTCAGAAGTTGATTCTGTCGGCGGACGACGATCAAAACGTCGTCATTTGGCAGAAGTCAACAACGCCAAAGTCACGTGTCTACGAAAAGCTCGGCGTGTTTTGTCTCCATGGCAACGTGTCATCTATCACCATGACAACCGATCGACGACGAATCATCGCGTTGCTGGATCTCATGCCATTGCATCAGCACGCCCTGCTTTTGCTTAGAACATTTAATATTTAGTATTTCCATTGATATTTGATATTTGGCGCTTGTTACTGCATGACAAATCAGCCTAGTCACTAGTTTAACTGTAAGTGGATTATTGTAACCAGCTTCGTGACAACGTAGTCAAGGCGACCTGTGCAAAAATTGCTCAGATGGTGATACAAGCATGAAACTCGGCACAATAATACATCAGCTTATACTGATCATTCTTAGTGATAGTGCCAACGTGAACTGTTCACTGTTATACGTATTGCGTTTTCATGTTATTGTGAATGCCAGACATACTATTGTTTGTGTGAGTGCACCAATTTTTTTCTATTTTTTTCTTTTTCTCCTTATTTCTTCTTTTTTGTTTTGTTTGCATTTATTGTGTTGAGTATTTAATATAGTTAAATTGACTGTAACAATGGGTGGCCAGCATTTGGTGGGTAGATACCTTTCTGGTCACCATCTTATGCTATTTACTATTGTGTGGTTATTTACTGTATTGTGGTTTTAGTAAATAAACTCTCTCTCTTTCTCTCTCTCTCTCTTTCTCTCAGATCAGTTTCTGTGTTAAATGCCAATATTTCCAAAAAGTTGAAACCACGTACTTTAAGCTTGGTGTGTATTTTTCCAGTAACAGTTTGGACATAACTAATGAAATAATTTTTTGAAAAGGGGGCGTGGCTACAGTCACGTGACCCTTATTTTTGGAGAGGGGATTATACAGACATGCATCATTTGACACAGTTATAACAGTCCACCAGTTAGTCCATTTTGGTTTCAGCTCACTGCTAGCGTTTTACGCGCAAAAGCAGCTACTGCATCGCAATTCGGTCTGTCCGTCTGTCCGTCTGTCACACGGGTGGATCAGTCAAAAACGGTGCAAGCTAGGATCACCAAATCTTTACCGTCGGCTGCCTGGAAGACTCTAGTTTTAGGAACTGTAAAGCTTTTCCATAAATTCGAAGGGGGTCACCCCGAACGAGGGCGCTAAATGAGAAGGGGTGGGCAAAATTTGCGATTTTTGGCCAATAAGTTGCTGTATCTCGGTAACGGTGCGAGATAAGGCCTAGGTTACTATTAATCACTAATGGGAAGTCGTACACTGGCTCTCAACTGGCGCCGAATTCAATGACCTTGAATGACCTTGAACGCCAGAATGGGGGGTTTAAGGTGGGGATTTTTTTGCGATTTCATTTACAAGGTGGCGCCGCGGAACTATCGTTATGCGCTCCAGATAGAAAATTTGGTATTTGTATATTAACTTAGCGTGAACACCCTAATTTTCAGCTAAACTACTGAACCGGAACTGCTATAGGCTTTCGCGCGTC
>Ga0209367_1001960_pt1 | contig 26467 bp, 14 predicted proteins | sample WorMetLIZISLAND2_FD_187412 | JGI IMG/M metagenome (GOLD analysis project Ga0209367, IMG submission 187412) | Marine gutless worms symbiont microbial communities from Max Planck institute for Marine Microbiology, Germany - Olavius geniculatus... ... | reverse complement strand
AACAAGAGTGTGCAGCCGTTGAGGGGCTGCCCGCTATGGGGCCGTCCTTGCAGTTGAGTAGGCCTACGTGCGTGCTACCACACGGCGACAGCAAGTGCTGCCATCTCGTGAATCATTTAGACTTGACGACGCTACATGGTGAGAGTGCTTTGGTGGTGGTGGATTTTTTGCCAACAACGCAATTAGCCGCCGTGACCTTGACCTTTGACCCTTTGACCTTGAAATTGGTCCACGGGGTGCTCGTGTCCCAGGGACCCTTCCTACCAAGTTTGGTATTCGTAGGCCTTTTCATTTTTTCTCTAGGTGGAGGCACGGGACAGACAGACACAGATGGACAGACGGACAGATGGACAGGATCAACACATGATGGGGCCTCCTTCTAGGAAGGACGGCCCCATAATAACCCAATTATACAGATGAATAGGTGTACAGATGGCAGATAAGTTACGATAACAATCTGCATGCTAAACTGTATGTAGAAACAGCTACCAGTATCAGTATTGGTCTAGGAATGATTTAGAATAAATGTGTAAACAATCAGCTGCCACAGATTCAGTAACGACGAAAGTAACATAAACAAAAATGGATTAAAATGACTGAAATAACGTATCGCTGTAAAGTTACTGCAACTCTCTACCTTACACCAAAAAGCACTTGTTCTTATGCATCTTACAAATCTGCATTCTCGTACAAATAAAGCTGTGACAGTAACGGAAGAAGTGACTGAAGTAATTCAGTACAAGAAATATTATTAGATCGTGACCAATTTAATGTACTCCTCGCGCGCATCATTTTGTTTTGTATTCTTTTAAGAGCTTTTTCGTTCCTTTCTGCTTGTATTAGAGACCCGGTGTCCAATTGAGACCCGTTTAATATTATACTAATGGTGACTGGCGTCGAGGTCGTCATTGGACATTGTCTCCCCGAAGTTCATAAAATACTGCCTGACTTTAGGAACTCAGAGGAAAAAATTTCCAATAATGGTCGATGACGCTAGTTGCCGTTTGTCTTGTTATACCTCAACGCATGAGTCTATCTGGCACCATTACGGAGATATGGCGTCTCAAAGATAACGGGGTCACGACCTTGACCTTTTGGGGTCACGTGACGTCATCGGTCACGTGACCATTTGACTCCCGGGGGTCGACTTTTCATGGGTGGTCCATAGTGATCATGTGTCTATCTAGCACCGTTATAAAGATATGGCTGTTTGAAGTTCTTCCAGGAAGGCTCTTCCAGGAACAGAGGTCAGTCGTTGGTCAGTCGTCGGTCGGTAGGTCCTCAATATTACACTGATCTCATATACTCCTCTTCACTACGTTAGGAACGTAGCACGCGAGAAGTAAAAATATATGATCACTGACCGGTGCTGCCCCTGGTGAATCATAAGTAAGAAAGTACAGATTTTGGCTGGGGATTCAATAACCCCCCCCAAAAAAATCCTCTATCCCTGAGGTCAGTGTGTGTCATTGAACATCCCAAGTGTATCCCTGCCAAGTAGCATGTATATCCACTAAACGATTTAAGCAAAGTGATGAATGTGACAGACCCCAGACCACAGACAGACAGATTACGCTATGCAGAAACACGTAGCTAGATACAAAATCACTTGCGCCAGAGCAATTTCGCCTATAAACGTTTGAAATCCAGAAGTCTAACCTTATCACCAAGCTCGGTACGATCCTTATCTGGTAGAATGTCGATGTCGGGAACCAGAGCACACGCTCGCAGCACTCGTCTGTACCTAGCAATACAATGCAACATTTGTTGACTGCAGAGATATTCAGAGATTCTGATATAAGAATGCACTAATAACAAGAAATTTGAGTTAATGCTCACAAAACGCGTGAAAGCCTATAGCAGTTCCGGTTCAGTAGTTTAGCTGAAAATTGGGGTGTTCATGCTAAGTTTATATGCAAATACCAAATTCTCTATCTGGATCGCATAACGATACTTCCGTGACGCCACCTTCTGAATGTAACAACCCGAAATCGTCAAAAAATCCATAAAACCCCCTATTTTGGTGTTCAAGGTGATTCAAGGTCATTGAATTCGGCGCCAATCGAGAGCTAGTGTACGAATTCCTATAAGTGATTAATAGTAACATAGACCCTATCTCACACCGTTACTGAAATATAGCGACTTATTGGCCAAAAATTGCAAATTTTGCCAACCCCCTCTCATTTAGCACCCTCGTTCGGTGTGACCACCTTCAAATTTATGGAAAAGCTTCATGGTTGCTGAAAATTTTGGTGTTCAAGGTGATTCAAGGTCATTGAATTCGGCGCCAATCGAGAGCTAGTGTACGAATTCCTATAAGTGATTAATAGTAACATAGACCCTATCTCACACCGTTACTGAGATATAGCGACTTATTGGCCAAAAATTGCAAATTTTGCCCATCCTCTCTCATTTAGCACCCTCGTTCGGTGTGACCCCCTTCAAATTTATGGAAAAGCTTCATGGTTCCTGAAACTAGAGTCTTCCAGACAGCCGACGGTGAAGATTTGATTATTTTACTTTGCATCGCTTTTGACTGATCCACCCGTGTGACAGATGGACGGACAGACAGACAGACAGACGGACAGACGGACAAACAGAATTGCGATGGCTAAGACACGCTGAAAGCAATAGCTGCTTTCGCGCGTAAAAATCTAGTGTCGACAGCCAGAGCTGAACTACACACAAAACTAAATCGTACAATTTTATCATCTATTTTTCCTGGATAAGCAAGTCTCCAAAACAGCAGGACGATTTTTTTGACTCAAGTGTTAGCTGGCCATCCATTACAAACAGACAAGTTACACAATCAATATACTTATTCCTCGATGCAAAATACCTGCATGCAATTGGTTCAAATCACATGCCCATGCAGGCAACAGTGAAGTATACTGTTGATTGTGCGGGCAACAGTTCACCAGGCAACATTAAAGTTGACCCAGCTTTTTTGGTTAAATGACTTGTGTTTAAATTTTTTGTTTTAGTTTTGAGGCATAGCAAAACAAATAGCGACTGGTGTCATCGATCATCGCTGAAATTTTTTTGCCCTCGGTTCGTAAAATTTTCATTGACGACCTCGACAGCGAGTGTGCGCTGCAGCCGAAGTGTGCTATTTGTATAGTGACAAAGCACTGCTTACATACTTTTTAATGTCACTACCACCTTTTATTTTACCATAGTCCATTTCAATGCCTCACATTTTCATCTGTGTGACTGACGCATGATGATATCTATGTATGATGCAAATAACAATAATAAACACATAAGAAACAAGAAATTTGAACTATAGCTCACGAGTCACACGAGAGCCGATAGCGGTTCCTGTTCTCAAACTGTCAGTCTATCTCAAGCCATTTCATCGCAGTTTTGGAGTGTGCGCTGCAGCCAAAGATCGCAAAAATCAATAAACCCCATTATTTTGGAAATACAGGGTCTTTCGAAATCATCGATGTTGATAGGCCTAAAAAGCTCGTCACTAGTGCTGGTTCTGATAGGCAGCATGCCCATGGTGATCAGAAACCGTTTTCACGAAAGACTAGCAAACAATGATAGAACTATGACTTTTACGAGGGTACTGCACTTTGATGCCCTCATACGCAGGTTTCCTTAAACCTAAAAAATCGAGACTTGGACCGTCTAAATCTGTGTTCAATGCTGAAAATTTCCTATGCAGCTTCTCCATGTCTATCTCAATTGATTTCGGTGCAATTCGCTCTTGAAATGTGCGTCATGGCCCTTAATGGCCAAAAAATCCATAAAAACTCCTATTTTGGTGTTCAAGATCATCCAAGGTCATTGAATTCAGTGCCAATCGAGAGCCAGTGTACGACTTCCTATTATTGATTAATAGTAACCTAGGCCCTATGTCGCACTGTTTCTGAGATACAGCGACTTATTGGCTGAAAATCACAAATTTTTCCCACCCCCTCTCATTTAGCGCCCTCGTTGGGGGTGACCCCTTTCGAATTTATGAAAAAGCTTTACGGATGATAAAACTAAAGTCTTCCAGGCAGCCGATGGTGAAGATTTGGTGATTGCACCATTTTTGACTGATCCACCAGTGTGGCGGACAGACGGACGGACAGACGGACAGACAGACAGACAGAATTGCGATGGCTAAGACGTGCTAATGCAGTAACTGCTTTCGCGTGTAAAACACAAGGTAAATTAAAATGTAACAAAATAAAAATCCATTACAAATAAACAAGTTACACATTTTAGTGGAGCAGCAAATTAACTGTATCAAAGCTTGAAAGACTAGAATAATTAAAATTTTACCACAAGATAATAAGAATGCAAAATTGGCTTTTACCGTTTTTTTTCCAGTGGCTGGCCAAACAAAATGTTTTCCTGCAGTGAAGCATTTAGTATCCACGGTGCACTTCCGACATAGCAAACAGTGAGACCACTAAAACATTCACCAAGGCCAAGATGAACAATATTTATCCAGGACACTTTTTTGCTAGAGGTCAAGGTTTGGGGGCTAAAGCCCAAACCCCTCTTTTTTGGCCTGTTTTTCATTCGCCCGGCCATTACATAGTGCTAGAAGTTCGCTAGCATGTAACTAACGTTTGCTTTGGCCGATCTTGGCAAAATTATCATACAGTGGTACATATTTTAAGGGCTCGCCAAAAATGTCAAATTTCACCGTTTCATTCCCCTGACCATTGCATAGTCTTAGAAATTTGCTGGCGTGTAACTCAAGTTTGGATGGGCCGATCTTCGTTAAATTTTCATCCAACGTTCAGATGCACATCTCCTTTTTGCAGACCGAGTGTACACCCTACCCCCAATTTTTTCTGGGGGGGGGAAATTTCCGATTACAATTCTGGCAGTCAGCATCACCCCCTTGACTCCGATCACGCAGAATGTTAAAATGTATAAAGTTTCCTCGGATACCCACGTGGCTGGGAATCCAGCAAAAAGTTATACATTTACCACTGTTAATTAGTTGGTTGTGATCCTTCAGGATCTTTAAGATCAGTGGATTTTCGACTTTCAGCTCTCAATTGCTTGTAAGCTGGACAAAGAGTCCGAGAAAACCACAAAATCTTTGCTTCTTGTACGGCGGATGATGTCTAGCGCCATGTCCAGTGCATGAATTTCGGCAGTAAAAATACTAGCATTGTCAGGTAAGCAAACTGTTTTGACAGAGTTGGGTGCAACAACAGCGGCAGCTGTTCTAATTCCATCCTTGGACCCATCTGTGTGGTTTTCTCGGACTCTTTGTCCAGCTTTCAAGCAACTGAGAGTTGCAAAGTCGAAAATTCATTATGCCTACCCATGGACAGATGGCCAGGCTGAGTTGACCTCAGTGGTTTGGTATGAATACCAAGATGATATAACCACAGTACATATATAGGCATCAAAGATGACCTGTGATATAACCACCCATCTCAGTACAAATCCAGTTAAGTGGGAAAAACCAAACCACCACCTAAACAACATTAATCCAAAAAAATAACGACCGTGTTAATATACCAAAGCTGCTCATGCAACTAATATCTGTATCAAGTGACACCAGAGCACAATGATAATACTGACGGTTTCCATGAGATCATGCCAGCCAAGCAGGTCATTTCACCGAGCAGTGCTGCTATCAGCGAACTCTTGCCAGAGCCAGGGGCACCAACCACGACTGTCAATTGACCTTAGACAACATAACATTTCAGCCGATAACATCAACAAAGCACCCAGTGATTTAGCATCCGGCAGCACTGCTATGGCTCCCATGATGTTTAAACGTAACCCGCAATGCAAAATTCGACGTAAAAAACTGAACAAAATGTGTCAGCATTAGGCTGCTGAATCCTAGACCAAACATGTTGGTTGTTCAGTAGCGTGCAGATTGTCGCTGGCACTTCATTCACAAGTATTCTTCAAGTCAAACATAGCAGAAACTTAAGAAAAACATGGAACTTAAAAACGTCTTAGGAAAAAAAACGATTGTGATTGTGAAAGAACTCATTTCAACTGAAGCACAACAAAGTTGACACTTACAAAGAACTAAAAAATGTCCTAAGAAAGAATCTAACAAAAATTTCTAGGCAGTTTTGTTAGCTTAATTATCATTTAAGTCCAGCACCGACAAACTGACAAAGCAGGAATATTGTATGGGTTAACGCCAGCTAAAGAGTTAACGGTAGCTAGACAGCAGCTGGGCCACCGCAATGCAGCAGCTTGTCAGTTGCCGCTCTGATTAGCACTGAAAAAAAACGTGTGTGGTTTGCACTTCTTCCTTCTTTAGTTTTGTTTACTTACTTCCCATGTTTTCCGTTACACTCTCGTAGGCTAAGAAAAGAAAGAAAAAGGGGGTAGGATCCAACACCCTTACAATATCAACGAAAAATGTTTTGTACTGACCGGCATCAGCTACAAAGTTGACGTCAGTCATCAGTGCCTCGCTGTTGGCTCGCGGAAGCCACGAGAAATAGCCGTCACGAATGCAGACGGCGATGCCGACGTCACGGTGTGGGTCGATGTAGTCGTCATCATCAAGTCCGGAGCCGACGCTGTTAGATGCGCTCACGGCGCTGGTCGGCCGACGCTGATGTGGCCCCGGCTCAAACCCACGAAGATCGGTGCGAGACGACAGACGACTGGATGACGACGGACGCTGCGAGAACTGCAGATAACCTCCACCGCTGCAGCCTCCACCTGTTAAGTCCTGGTTCGACCTCGACTTTGGTGTAATTGCCGACACCGTCAACAGTCCCGAGTTTTCTGCAGCACCGGCTCCGGTCTCGACATCCTGACTTGTTCCGCGATCCAACGACGACGGTCCGGACACCATCCGCGACCTCTGCACGTCGAAACTTTTGTGCCGGCTGACGCGAAGTTTACCGACGGTCAACCTGCTGTCTATCGCAACGCCGTGGGTCGAATCTCTGCCGGTCTCCTGCTTCGCCGACGTCTTCTTGTGTTGCTTTGTGTCATGGTTCGTGGGTTTGAAATCGCTGTCCGAGTCGTTGCATTCGTGATCCCTAACGGAGCTCGCGCTGCCGTTGTGACTGACACTATGCTGTGATGAGAGTCTTCGGCCGTGCTGCCGATGGGATGAGGATTTCACGTCTCCGTTTTCACTCACCGAGGACCGATTGCTGCCTTCGGCCTTGTGGTACTTGGCCTGTAACGATACAAAGTCATCGCAAACCTGTGGCAATACTGAATGAGCCATCGCTCAACTATCTAACAAGCTATCAGTATTTATTGTACTGTATTTATGTCTTATGACTACATTATTTATTGCCTTCTTATTTCACGTTTTTGTAATATGTCAATGCACTCTATCATTGTACACCTGACACAGTGGCAAACTAGTTACTTACTTAAATACTTAAATGAAAAAAAGTTGCCTATTGCTCATCATGGTGTGTGACTGGAATCAAAGATGTAACCAGAACTTTATCACAATTGAGTTCAAAACAACTAAATATGCCTCTAGGCTAAATTTTGACTAAATTACATTGTAAAAAAAAAAGCAAAATACAGCACTTACAGAACAATTACTCAAACTGCAATGAATCAGAATATCATGGTTTGCATATGTTTAATGCAAGGATCAGCAGGCTCGTCATTGTTTTCTTGACAGAAGAGAAAGAAAAGTGCAAGAACGATGCAAAATGGGTCGCTTTCGTTCCACTTTGTGAATGTAACAATCAACATTTTCCCAGCTAGGTGACGGCATCATTGCCAGCCTTGGAAAGCCTTGGGTCGAGTGACGTACGATTATGTAGACTGAAAGTATCAGACTAAAGTGATAGCCAAAAAAACTTAGTTAATTGTTTCAGGAGAAATACGGAGAACTTTGGCCTGACTCACAAAGCCGTTCAAGAACAGGATCAAAGACGAATAGGCTAGTTTCAAAGAAAAAGTGACCAGCCCAAAATTACTCCAAAAAAGCTGCAAAAGTGTTTTATGCTTAGACAAATGACTGAAGGAGCTTAGTAGAAAAATGCAAAAGACGGAAAACGCCAGGTAATTAAACCTGCTGGATATGACGACGTTTGTTGTCAACTTCGACGGCACCGAGGAAGTCAACAATCTTGTTGGTGCTAGCGCGAGCATTCAAGATAAAGTTCACAAGAACTGGAAACAGTTGTATTGGCATTGACAAAATGTCTGACAGCAGGACTGATGGAAATATCTTTCCTGGGGTCAACGGTTCATCTTCAAACACTGGCTGCAGAGCAAATGCCTGAAACACAAAATGAAATCATCAGTTAAGAAACAACATTTGTACTAGCAGATACAAGAGGTATGGCCATAAAATAAGTTTAAAAATCAAAATAGAATTCAAATTTCTGTCAGTTCAACTTCCGCCAGTAGCAGTTGTGTTAAACGTATCAAGCATTGTTGGTAAAAAAGGGTCGTCAATTTGTATAGCGCATCATCGCAAGCATGCACACGCCTCTGATGCGCTTTCGTCACTAACCAGAGCCGCCTGTGGCAGACACAGGCTGGCGCAGCGGCCGGCTAGGCAACCCCAGTCAGCTGTACCAAGGTCCCCACTTTCCGTAACCCATGTAAATGAGTTACTACTCATTTTAACCATCTCACTGAGGGTAGAAGGCTGAGTCGACCTAGCTGGCATGCTTCGCACTGATATGGTTTACCTGCCCGCAGGCAGTCACCCATCGCAGTACTAACCGGGCCCTGCGTAGAGTAACTTTGTTTCAGCCGAAACGCGTTACCAACTACGCCACGCCACCAACCAAAAAAGCTGCAAAAGAGTTTTTTGGGTGCAGATAAAACAGCGATTTGACTTCACTCTAATGACCGCAACCACTGTTTGCTCAATAACAAAGTGAATGAGTGCAAAGTATCACCACAAATTACATGCAAAATGCCATACCAGAAGTAGAAATATGAGAGGTCCACCTTCCGAGATGAATGCTGCAATGCACATATACAGTGAATTACTTTCACTTTGGAAACTTAGAAAAATATTAGCTGATGAAGTACGAGAGTTGCTGAATTTGTGACTACTGACAACTATTCAAAATGATAACGTTTAACTGAAACTATTAAACTACTTACACAAAAAGAACTCTGAAACATATTCTAAGACAAACCAACTACGAATCTCAAACATCTACCGGCACAAAATTAGCCAACTAAAGCATTAGCCAACTATACTCAAAAGTCACCCTTAGAAAAACAAACAGGCTGTAAATTTATATCAACAGAATGATGCCTATGACACCACCGTGGTCAGCCACCTTGTCGTGGTGGTGGGGTTATGCACCGATGACCTGAAAGATTTCTAAAATCTGGAGGTGAGGAGCCAACTAAGAGCTGACCAAACCCGTGAGAGCAGATTGCTACACGTTACCAGTGCTTTTGTGCTGGTTTCGGCTTCACAGCCGACTGCGGCTTCATAGCCGTCTATTTACAGCTTTATAGCCGCTACCTGTAACCTTGTGGTTACATTCAGAGATGCGCACTGGGCCGAACTGAGACGGCCTCAGCACTGGGTAGGTATAAAAGCCTTTCCACCCGGGAGGTAAGGTAAGGTAAGGTAAGACTGATGCCTATGAAAAACTGTACAAATAAGTATACAATGACTGACAAAAACATCCAACAAAGAGCTATATGTACACAACGAAGAGCTATACACCATGGTCCATAAGAAACATGCCACTTTTATTTTTTTGAATAGCTTCGTGAAACATTGGCCGATTTCAATAATTTTTGGTAAGCGACATCACGAAAAAACTTGACAAAAATGACTTTAGCTTTGTCCACCTCACTTTAAGACTGTTGCTTCACTACCTTGTGAAATGCAAAAGTCATAGTTTGGCCATTTACAACAATGAATTCATACTGGATAGCGCACGCACCGGCTCAGAAATGATTAACTGAAAAGCAATGAACACGATTGGCAACTATTGTATCTCAAAAAGTCACACGCATCTCCTTACATCATCTTTATTACAGCATGTGCTCAAAATGTCCTCCTCCAGTGTGAATGCAAGTGGCAAATGTTGATGCCACTTGCAAACAGGAGGTTCAACAACCTGCATTTCACAAGGTAGTGTAGTGACAGTATTAAAGTGACGTGGCCAAAACTACAGTCATTTGTGTCGAGTTTTTCCTGATGTTGCACGCCAAAAATTAATTAAAATCAGCTGATGTTTCACAAAACTATCTTTAAAAAATAAAAGTGGCACAACAGACGAACTAAGCAGAAGCTGATGCTAAGATAAAGCCAATGAAGCTTGAGCACAGAAAATGCCAAACTGCCAAATAGACAACCCGCTTCATTTGACAAATGTAGCACAAGTGCCGGGTGGCCACCAACATTTGGACCAAGCCAAACTGCTTCAGCCACAGATCTTTCTAAAATGGCAGCTACAGTACTACACTCACCACCATTCACCATTTATTACTACTCAGCCCGAAAACTGATACTCATTTTACCATCCCACGGAGAGTAGAAGGCTGAGTCGACCTGGGTGGCTGGTTATATATTGAGATGGTTTACCTGCCCGCAGAGAGTCACCCATCCAAGTACTAACTGAGCCCAATATAAAGTAATTTCATTGATCGAACACAACATGTCACTGCTACACCACACCACCAAACACGAAAGGAGATGAGTGAGTGAGTGAGTGAGTGAGTAGGGTTTAACGTCCCACCCAACACAGTATAGGTCATTTCAGGGACAGCCTTTCAGGCGGAATGCACACAAACACATAATAACAGAACAGTAAGTTTAACCTTTACAGAAACACAAAACACAAAATGCAGAAAAAAACAAGCTAAACCTGAAATTGTAACAACTCCATTATACGCGTGCATATGTAATTAACATGATCGTAGTTCTAATAATCTTCCCTGTTATCCTCCAGACAGGAAAGGAGATGAGGAGAGTTTGTTACTTACTCATTGCAGCCTTCAAGCACGCTGCCTTCAGGAGGTAAGTGAGTTGTATCTGGCGGGCGCTCTCAACACGCTGTGCCATCAGTCGTTCCCAGACAAACAGCTTCAGTGCTTTGATGTTCTGCAGCAGCTCCGTGCCACGCTTCAGCCGCTGGTCTGCGGATTCCTGCATACAGCCAGCAGACTTCAACTTACACAGCAGACCACCCCCATGCCGTGCTCCTCTTGTCTCACACGGAGTTGCAAAAGGCATCCGAAAAGTTTATAGCCTAACACAGTTATGCAAAAAGTACACATCGTATTTTGTTACTTTTCAATACAGTTTTCTGCAACTAGAATGCTCACCAATGCTCGGATTCTACTGTAATATAATTTCTGATCTTGGTCTTACAGCCAGCAATAATTTGCAGGCAGACTCCGTCCCTGTCATCAGCAAATTTGCATCCTTCCGTGAATTCCAATTATAGCCCAGTGATAAAATGCGCAATATTATAGTGACAGATGGTTCTAACTAGTAACACAGTGTCAGTGCCATTTATAATTGTTGAATGTCCCTTGCAATCTGCATGGCAAATTGCTGGCTGGAAGACCAAGATAAAAATTTTTTCTACAGTGGAATCAGAGTTTTGGAGAAATGCTGGACCAAATGCATTTCAGTTGCAGGAGACTATGTTCAAAAGTGTCAAAATGTGATCTGAACATTTTTGGGCTAACTGTGTCAGTCTACCAACTTCATGAACGACCCTCATAATTTATGCGTAAGCCTTCACCTTATACAGCAGACCACGCCCACGTCATGCCCCTATCTCCTAACACAAGTTAATTTATGTTTACTAACTAGAAAGCAGTCATAACAAGCAGATACCTCCGCCAAAGCAATGTTATTCGCCAGGTGGCGTCACCATCTTTGCTTTGCCAGCGGTTCCCTTATGCCCCCTTTAACGCAATGGTAACGAAAATTTCAAAGTGATCCAGAATCCAGGATTCCTGCCGGATAACGCCCAAAATTGAATCACTAGTAGTTTATGCCATGCCCGACATACCCTCAAAATTTCAGAAAGATCCGTCCATAACTTTTTGAGTTATCTTGCTGACTCACAGACAAACAAACAAACAAAAACTGGCAAAGAAATTACCTTCTTGGTGGAGGTAATAATATACCACAGCCCACCACTATCCAACTTGCGTCAGGTGCCGTGTGGTGTCTCACAAAAGATAATACCAACCGAAACCAAAGTAATTCGGCAAAAGGCGACATCGTTGTGGCAACTGCATGTTTTGGCAGAGATTTGATCACCAGATGTTGCCTACAGTAGATGGTGGGCAACCCCATCTAACACAATGGACCTCACAAGCGTACCCGCCAAATGGCATCGAAATCTGTCGAAAAGCTTAAGCAGGGCGCATGAATGCGACAAATAACAAAACACACAAACCACGCTAACAGTGTATACATATTCAGTTGACTGTCGGACATTTTCACTGTGCCGTCTTATGCAATTTCAACATAACATAGCAAAGACCAATTACTATGCAGTGTCTAACCCCAAGCGACTCCAGAAAAGTGAGCAAAAAGCAAAAGCCAAACAAAAGACCATCAAAACAGGACTTTCTGCAAGCCAAACAGCCTTTCACAATCAGCCATAACATCAAAACACTGACCGTTAACCAATAACCACTTTGGCACGCCAACGATGTTTGATTGGTGACAACAACAAGCATAAATGATTCGCAGAGATTTTTTTATAACCCTTACTACAACAAATAATTACCCACAAAATCGATCAGCTAAGCATAAACAAGTGATCTGCTAACGCAAACAGAAACGCGCAACAGCCGGGGTGCATGTTTGAAACACAGTAAAACAAAGCCTATTTCATTCACCAGAGGGCGCCAAGCACCAGAGGACCAGCGGCTATAATGTCTATAGTGTTTTATTTACTTGTACTCACCAGAGGTGGCATCTATTGATCTGCTAACGTCATATCGGCTGAATATAGCAAATTTTGCCTACCCCCTCTCATTTAATGCCCTTGTTTGGGGTGATCCCTTCGAATTTATGGAAAAGCTTTACGGTTCCTGAAACTAGAGTCTATTAGGCTGCCGACGGTGAAGATTTGGTGATCCTATCTTGCACCGTTTTTGACTGATCCACCCGTGTGACGGACGGACGGACAGATCGATGGACGGACGAATGGACAGAATTGCGATGGCTAAGACGTGCTACAGCAGTAGCCGCTGTTGCGCGTAAAAATCACCAACGACAAAGAAGAGAAAAAGAAACTCACGGCACAACGTTTCTGTACTGCCGCCAGACGGCTGGCCACAAAGTACTGGACAAAGGCGAGTAAAATGCTAACTAAGCCGGCCAGCAGAGCACTCCAGCCGATAAACAAGTATAACATTATCAACGCCAGTAACGTCTAGCACAACATCACAACACCAACAATCGATCCATATAAAAAATTTTATAAGCGATCGATATAATAATGAATACAGACAGCTTACAGCCACGTCAACTCAGCCTGGCCATCCCTCCATGGGTAGGCGCAATGAGTACCAGCAAAAGCCAGGACATAAACAGGCATACCGTGCATTGTAGGTAGCCTTGTATCCATGGTCTGGCAGTGTAAGCTGGAGTCTGGCTGAAGGCTAAGAAAACGGAGATCAGCGTCGCCCTTTGGGCCTCATTAGCTCGGGAAAGTCTTTACGATTTTGTCACACAGCTAGCCTAGGGCCACTACAGTAAACTTAGTTACTCTGCAGAAGAAAGTCGAAAAATGATGTTAAAACTGAACTGTGAAAAAGTGAATTTTCGGTTTTCAAAATGCGAGGCCTGCACAGTTCCGATTTACAAAAAAAACGAAAACCGACATTTTCATCTGATTCTGCACAGTGCACATCCCTAATTTATTACAGAGGTCTTTAATACAGATACGAGATAAGGTAAAAAATTACATACGGCCACAAACCTCCAATCAATGTTCTCAATTTAAAGAACTGCTAGTCCGCACATTTCAATGTGTGCTTAACCATTACAATGACCATCTAAAAGAAGTACGCAAACAATACATGATCTGCATAACACCTCATATCACCAGCTGAGATGGCAGATACTGTTTTAATTTTTAAACCTCAGATCAATATATGGCACCACAGATTAATTACAAGCCTCAGGCAGGGGTTACGGTTAGGGTTACAAAGTTTATGTTTACAAACTTAAACAATATCTGCCATCTCAGCTAATCTATAGGTACTGATCTGTGGTAACCTGTGCTATTCAGGCAGACCACACGTTACTAGGGCCCACAGTTTTCCACGGGCCACAAAATTTCGAGCCGAGCCACAAACTTTGCCCTTTTGCATGGAATTTTGATATTGCCGCGAAATTTTACAGAAGTTAAGAAATGACTGATGATTAGTACGATCATCGCTTTAAAACTAACTACATCACAGATAAAAATCAAACTGAACTGCCTAAATCTGCATCACTACTAATAATTACCATCGTATACAGCATAAATTAACAAAATGCAACTAACTGACAAATTGCACTTTTGAAATAAAAAATCGATAATTTCCTTTGCATGATGCTAGCATAACTGAGCGCCATGCCAGCATCCAAAAACTAGTTTTTTAAAAACAAAAAGTTTTTTGTAAAACAGAATAAAGCTTAGTTTATGCACAAACGAAAGGCCACAGTAAGACATGGAATTTGGACAATTTTGCTTCAGTGAGCCATGGAATTTTGCGAACTGGCCCGCGGAATTTGGCAAAATTTACTGCGGAAAACTGCAAGCCCTACACATTTCAGAATGTTCTGGAAACATTTTCAGACAGTCATTAAAAACGTTTTTGTTTTCACAGTACTAGTGTGTTCAGCGCATTAGAGGTTTTGACGACAATGCGCTATATAAATTTACATTTGACATTTCATGTACCTGTGTACAGAAATTAATTGACCGACCTTGAGCGGCAGAAGCCAGACAAAGTGAATAACACAGCAGCAGAACATCATGTTGCTAGCATCCACCGACAAGTAGCTCACGATCTGACCGACGGAAACCGCATGACTTGAGAAGTTCCACATCGACAGCGACAACGTCTTCGTGTAGATCAACAGCTGTACAACAGACAGACAGAGGTCTATCCTGTCATTTATACCGTCATGAAATCTACTGCTACATTCAGTCTTCCTTTTCTGTGGAGTACTGAAGCTCCTATAAACTAAAAAATGCGACAGACACAGAGCCGACAGACAGAAAGTGCTATGTCTCATACACTACATATTAAACAGCCTAAGTAAGCAAGTACATTCTTTGGTGGCGTGGCGTAGTTGGTAACACGTTTCGGCTGAAACGAAGTTACTCTACGCCGGACCCAGTTAGTACTGCGATGGGTGACTGCCTGCGGGCAGGTAAACCATCTCGGTGCGAAGCCTGCCAGCTAGGTCGACTCAGCCTTCTACCCTCCGTGGGACGGTAAAATGAGCAGTAACTCATTTATATAGGTTACAGAAGGCGGGGACCTTGGTACAGCTGACCGGGGCTGCCTAGCCGGCCGCTGCGTTAGCCTGTGTCTGCAGGCTGCACGTGGTGGCCGTGCAGCTGGCGGCTCAGGTTAGTGACGAAAAGCGCATTAGAGGCGTTGTATGCGAGATGCGCTATACAAACTGACACCTTTACCTTTTTTATTCTTAACAAAAGTAGAAATTTATGCATACATAAATCGAGTACTGTTGCACTAGAGGTCATCTGCTTTGTGGCACTTTAAACTGGTGAGGGTTAAACCCGATTTAAGCTACTACCAAAGTCAGTTCGATGCTCTAAAGGCCAGTACAGTTAACGGCAGCGTTTTCATCCAGCAATGCCCGTATGCGCTGAATATGCCAGCAGCCCTGACAACAGAAGGTCCTACTGCTTTGCAGAACTCTTCCCTAGCAGTGGCTGTAATCATCGCCAACAGTGATTGCCAATACTCATTTTGTTTTCCCGCAAATCCCACATAGGGATGGCCAGGCTGAGTTGCCCAGTGTGACTTGGTCAGATACAAAGATGTTATACCGGCAAATGGACACCCATCTCAGTACTAACCTGGCTCACTGGATTTTTAACAAACACTACATACGTTTAGTAGGCAGCGAATGGTCACTAGTCTGAACAAGCACTGGTCCGAATTCCGGTCGACCATAGCCAGGGGCTGCCACAGCCAAGGTCCACCAATGCCAGAAATGTATATTTACCTCCACCAAGGAGGTGATGTTTTTGCCAGACTTTGTCTGTCTGTCTGTGTGTGAGCAAGATAACTCCAAAACTTATGAACGGATCTCTCTGAAATTTTGAGGGTATGTCGGGCATGGCACAACCTACCAGCGATTTAATTTTGGGGGGTGATCCAAAAGAAATCCTGGATTGTGGATCACTTTGAAATTTTCGTTACCATTGCGTTAAAAGGGGCATAAGGGAACCGCTGGCAAAGTGAATATGGTGACGCCACCTGGCGAATAACATTGCCTTGGCAGAGGTACCTGCGGGCTATGACTGATTTCTAGTTCAACTGTTATCTAGTTATCCCTATTCGTAACCTTATCATTCACCTTAATCCTAAACCTATCTCTAACCCAAACTAGTGCCTCTTCAGTGATATGTCGCTTTAAAATCATAGAAATGTTACAGAAGAAAGCAGCACATTGCGACTAATAGTTAAATCACGCGTTCCTTCCTAGGTTATCTTGGTTACTTATTTACTTGGAAAAACGTCTACGTGTGAATGACTAAACTACCTGAAGGGCACCTCGGAGCCGCACGCCTTCGCGTATCATCAGGAAGTTGCCGGCTTGCAGCAAAGTGTTCATTAGAACCAATACAAGAAACAGCAGCAGTGACAGAAGGTACCCGTTTGTGAAGAACTCCCTGACTTCCACCATATCACCATGCTGAACGAACAACAGTGAAATATGGAGAGACAAGAACTAATGTAGCCCCAACACTGGCCAACAATTCTATGAAATCTAACATTAGTGTTGTTACGATATTCGATTCGAAATCGAAAATCGTGATATTTGCTTGAAATCAAAGCGAACCGAAATCGTGATTTCCGCGCACCACCAAAACGATTTTGTTTACTGTAGCATTTTGTTCATGCACACTGCCATGCTGTGATGAAATACAATCACACAGTGCAGCGCCAGTGCCACCTGTTGGTGTTATTGCGCATTAAAAGTTGGTTGCACTGTTTGCAGTGACGCGCTCATCGGCTGCTACTTAATGATTATTGTCCAGTTCGCTGGAATAAACCAGAAGGCGTTGCAAAAGGGTTAACTGACGCCTAGAATCGAATCAATTCGAAATCGCGATTTTTGGCCAAAATCGATTTGAAATCTAATCGAAATCGGAATAATCATATCATAACAACACTACCTAACATCATGCATAACATAGAATACACAAATACAAGAAGCATTAAAAACGTTTTGCAAGGAGATATAGTAGACTGAAAAATAGAAAACGTTTTTCAGTCTTATAAATGGGATCTATTGAGTTGCAAAATTTACATAAATCCCCTTGTACACATAGCTTTTTTACAGCCATCACAGCTTTTTGCTACTGCATATTAATAATCGTAAAGGAAAAATTCATGGACTCCCATAAAATCACATGTCCCAAAGCCTCACGTTGGTAAACCCAGTGGTAGCCTAAAAAATTGTTGTGCAACACAAACCTAATTTTTAAAATAAAAAAGATGAAGTCCAGTACTTGCTACAGCACTTCTTAATGAGACAAACTCGTGGCTAGAAGCGCTTTGACAATCTCGGAAGTGGCAGCTAATTGGCATGCGCTAATGATACTGCAGTGCACTATGCGGCCATCCACTGCAAGTGTTAACGAACAATTGGACCCATGGTTTGCAGCTAGCAGACATACCATTGCCCCAATCAACAACAGTAAACCTTCACCCCATAGGCCGTAAGCTGCTACTCATTTCTCATCCCACGGAGGATAGGAGGCTGAGTTGGTCTGAGCAAACAGCAGGTTAGCAACTTGCTCAAGGTTGCTTGCAAATGACCAACAGCGAGAATCGAACCGCAACCTGAAAGTTGTGAGTCGACACCAACCACCAGACCACTTGCACCTACACAGGCATATAGGTGTGAATAACTTGTCCAGAGTTGTTACTTGGTAGTGCACCAACGTGGCATTGAACCATGGACCTTTCGTATTGTATCCAACGCCCCAAGCACTGAGCCACCATTCAACCTCAATTCTATGCTGTTTATGCCAGAATTTCCAGGCACATGTCAACTGAAGATGTCACTACGTAACAATGATAACAAAGAAAATGTGGATCTTGTTGGGAAAAAAACAATTATTTCATATAATCTTTAACCCAGCTAGAATGCCAGTGGAGAAGAGAAAGTCAAAATCAACTAAAAACACATTCGTATAGCAGCATCATAAGCACCTAACCTTTGGCAGCGTGACGTTCCCTCCCATACTGTCGACGCTGCGCGTAGTTTCAATGTAATCAATGATAAGGATGAGAATGAGAGGACAGGCTAGGTGCAGCAGACTGCCAATCAACATGAAGAACCCCGACAGCAACATCATCAGTTGCATCTTGGTCCAGTAGCATTTCCAAAGCGGTGGATCCACTCCTGCCAAACCCTCGTCACCGTTGTCATCCACATCGTCAGACTTTGTCTGCTTCTCCTAGCAAAAACACATGCACACTTGGGTTTTGTTTAATTGGACCACTTTTCCTCAGTCAATTGAGTCTTTGAAAGTGAAAGTTTAAGACCTGTTAGAGCCAACTTTTGCAGGCTGAATATCTTCTCTGTCACCATAAGCAAACTGTAGCAAAGGACTCTAAAGTGCTCGCTCACTTACTCAATTTCTGTATTGTCGTTACAAGCGGATCTGGACGATGCTTGGCTGATGAGGGGGTGTGGTCACTCATGATGGGAGTTTTGTGTGAAAATTGATGTAGTATGAGATATAGCAATTAAAAATAGTGAAACAAATCGTCACTGAGGACAATTTTGCATACAAACACTGAACTGATGTGGTCTGAACCACGTTGATGATGAATTTGTGTTCGGATTTGATGCAATGATGAATCTGATCTGATCGTCGCTGAGGACGAGATACGATTCTGCTACATATCGTCTGAACTGGAGTGGTACTATTCGACGTTGGAGGTGAATTCTGGATCAGTTTGATCGTCGCTGAGGACGTATCTGATACTGTTTGATGGACCTGTAAACTTGAGAGCTGAACTACTGTGGAACGATGCTGGAGATGAACTTTACAACTGAATGGGGACGATGATTGAACACTCGGCTGAAGTTCAGAGATTACTACAACCGGTCATCTTCAGAAGGTTCTTTAAATGAAAAACTAGTTTTCATTAAGCCGCCCGGAATGATAGTTCGGGAAGGCCTTATGTTTTACTGCAGTTTATTCTTTTTTTTTTCATCGCGAGATCTCCGATGTCTGTGGGCCGATCTCCGCGAAATTTTGCCACATCATCAGAAGCACGTTCAATTTACAAATGCCAATCCAAAAATTTGGGGGCCTGCCCCCCCAAGAAAAATTGGGGGGCAAAAAACATGCTAAATTTGGCCCGATTTTGGACCCCTTACCACTTTGAGCTCAAATATCTCTGGAATGGACAGAGATATCCAAAAAACAAAATTATCGCCAGCGTTGCCTCCTGCGTCAGACGGGAAAAGTCCGGTGAACTCTGGTCCATTTTCCACAGCATTCTCGCGGCTAATGTTTACTCATGCAATCAACAAAAACTGATAAAAACTAGAAGGCGCTCATAAGAGTGCATATCTCCGCCAAGTGAAGTGATTTAAACATTACTATTACTAGACCCCAGAGCTGCCGAATTTGGCCGCCGCCGCCGCCGAATCTTGAGCCTTAGCCGAATGTCAGCGAAAAAAAATTCGACTAAGTCTAATTGCAAACGTCACCTCAGCAGCCGAAAAACTATTCGACTTTGCGGTTTCATTTCTTCGCGCATTTGGCAAAACTGCATAAAGATACCTGGAAACGTTTATATGCCGCATATACTTAGTGAATTAGTCAATCGGACTCTTGTTCTTCCAGAGTCCATCGTTACATAACTTGATTAATGTTATTAAAAAGTTCGAATTCCGAGTTTGACCACATATGCATGTAACCATAATGTCACATTTATTAGCTTGCTAACTTGAAAATTAAAGTATTACCGCAATTTCAGTACAATTTTTCTTTTCTTCAAACAACAGCAGTTCATTTTAAAGCGCTTTCTAGCCATTATTGAGACACCATACGTGAACAAAAAGCCCAACTATCGCTAGGATAGCCAACCGCACTGGTTGTCAGTGTCTTTGAAGATCATCCAGCAACTTATTGGCTAAAAATCGCAAATTTTTCCCACCCCCTCTCATTTAGCACCCTCGTTCGAAATAACCCCCTGCGAATTTATAAAAAAGCTTGACGGTTCCTGAAACTAGAGTCTTTTAGACATCCGATGGTGAAGATTTGGTGATCCTAGCTTGCACCGTTTTTAACTGATCCACCCGTGTGACAGACAGACGGTCAGATGGACAAACTGCGATGGCTAAAACGCACTGAAAACAGTACCAGCTTTCGCACGTAAAAAGAAATTTAAATGTGGAGTAAAGCAGCCATGAGCAGAGCTAAAAAATTAGTCAAAAACCTAGGTTTTGGGGTTTTAAAAACAAAGAGTCATATTTTAATCATAATTTTTGAGTTATGAGTTCACGACACCATTAGTTTATCCTGCTATAATTTATAGAAAACAGTGTAATTATGTGACAGACAGAGTGTAGGAAGATGTTTCCTAGGTCGTAATTTTATATAAGCCCTCTATGGTGTTAAATTAAACACTAAATGAAAGAAAATTAAAACTTTTTTAAAACCTTAAAGCCAAAAAACTAAAATCTAAAAATTTTCTGTAAAAACTTAGGTTTTTTCTAGCCCTGGCCATGAGTAAGTCAGTAGCGGATTCCAAATTTTGGAATAGGGGAACAGAAGGATAGAGGGTGGGGTCTGGAGACAGGGCACAGTGCCTCACCAGAAATTTGTTAAAATTGTATGCATAAAATGCATTTTTGTGAAAAATTTTGACTTGTTCTAAGATGCATTTAGTCAATTGGGGCAATCGTCACCCCCACTAAATTCGCCACTGGTAAAAAAACTTTTAAAACGAGTCAGCTGTATTTTCAGCCGAAAATCAGCCGAAAATTTTGTCAGCCGAAATTCAGCCGAAAAAAGTTCGGCTTGCCGGATCTCAGCCGAAAAAAATGTGTCAGCCGGAGTTGGGCCATAAAAAAATTCGGCTCAGGGGTCTAACTCAGTGATTTTCAACCGGGTTCTGCGGAACCCAAGGGTTCCGCAAGCATCTGCCAAGGGTTCCGCAGCTGGGCAGCAAAAATTTCAAATTTCATATTGGTCATCTTTGCTTTGTCGTTTTCATGACGATTCTGCCCTCAGTGCCCTGCTAGGGAAATGAGTCCGTATAGACACCCTGTAGCTCCATCCTCGCACACGTCGCTGGACTCACGGATCAATGCATGGGGTTCCGTGAGTGACCTTCACGCTTGTGTAGGGTTCCGCGGCAGCAAAAAGGTTGAAAAACACTGGTCTAACTACTACTACTACTACCACTACACCTACAACAAGGAAAAGCGAGAAAGAAGGAAGAGTCGCTTCGCAGAGGAAGAGAAAAGTAATAGCCAGCGTTGCTGCTTGTGCAATGACGTCATTGCTATTATAAGTCATCACGTACACACACGGACGGACAGAATGACCAATCTCTTAATCTCCTCCAATGTTCACTACGTTCACTTGGCAGAGATAATGAGTTGAAAAAAGCCTAACAGCAAAGCGTCTGAAACATGTTACTTACTCGTTCCTCTTCCATTGCCATTGCCAGTCGAGTATAGTTCTGATCACATCGCTCACTCTACAGAAAATATTCCCACTTACGCGCAAACTCTATAAAGAATGGTAATGGCAAGTTTAAACTACATAACAGAAAATGACTTAATAAGATAACTAAGGCTAGCACTAATAGAAAAAATTCTAATTAATTAATCTCAAAAAATAACTTCAATTAATCAACCGTTTTCATTATTTGTAGTAAATCAGAAACGCCACAAAAACTGCAGAATACCACAAAAACAGCAGTAAACTACTGGTAGTTGTTATCTTTCATAAATAGAAAAATGAAAAAAAATGGAAATGGCACAGTCAAATTGGCAGTTCAATCATGACAGCTCACAAAGTAGATCAGAAACGCATAAATTAGTGACGTTAAAAAGTCCAACATTCTATCCAATTTTAATGGATGAAAGAAAAATAAATCGAACGAATTTTAATCACCAATTGTCAATTTCTGCAGCTCTAAAGATAATACAATTAAGCCGGTTCACATTATGTTGTGTGAAAAGCATGAAGAATCTTATCCATATAACGGAAGACGGTAAAAATGTCATACCTCTGGTGGTCGACCCAGATCCTTCAGTTCAAGCGGGTTCTTGCACGCTTGCTGGAGAATAGATCTCATCCAGAAGTAAGTAGCCTTTGAAGGTAGACTTACAGCACTCTGGACATAGTTGGTGTCGGCAAGTGACTCTGGAGGCCTCAGTATGCGACGTTTCTTAAAGAATGCATACCTCTGAACATATCCACAAGCAACTGCACATTACGACATATCATCAGTCTATGGATATATAAGCAAAGTAAAAGCAAAGTCCTTCCCGAGCTTCAATAGCTTCCTTCCGTCGTAAACTCAAAACATTCTATTTTTCAACGTCTAGCCATGTCTAGTGGCCCGCCTCACTCCTTACCTCAGCGCCTCAGATTCAGTGAGTTTCTCGCTGACGTTGTACGCTTCATAAATTAAATTTACTTATTTACTTACTAAGGGCCACTGGGCAGCGCTGATCTCCATTTCCTTAGCCCTCAGCCAGACACAAGTTTTTACACTGCGAGACCATGGATACGGGGCCAGTGCATTGCGTGGTGTGCCTGTATACGTCTAGTTTTCACCAGTACTCATTGCGCCTACCCACAAAAAGATGGCCAGGCTGAGTTGACCTGGGTGGCTAATTACATACCAAGATGGTCACCCACCCAAGATGCAATCAACGACGCTACCAACTCAGCCAAACCACCACCAAATAACTAACTAACAAAAACAAGATGCTACGGAAATTAACATACCACATAACAGTGTGTTAAGCAGAGGCCCTAGTACCCTACAAAAACAAAGAGATTTGGGGGACGAAAACCACAATCAACATTTGCACAGCAAAATTGTAGACAGAAACATTACAGTTACTGTGGACATTATACAGCCAACAGAAACTCAGGAATAACTAAACTATCGGTACATCACTAATTCCACATGGCATCATGTTTTTCAAACACAACACACGTGCAAACGCCGATGCACAATAAGCTATAACTGTACTTCAATTTCAGTTTCCGTCACTTCATTTCCACTTAGAACATTTCAGTTCGTTTAAGTTTACGTGTTAGATTAAACCGACAGCTTGTCTGTCACTTTTCAAGTGCAAACTGTTATCATACTGTATCATACCATACTTGTAATCCTGAGGTCACTCAGGGGCGCAGGTTCCACTCCACACCAGGACACTGCCAGGTAACGACCTTAGGCAAGTTGTTCACACACATGTGCCTCTACAGTACAGTACAGTTTGGTACCGGTCAAAGGGCGGTGATGCCCCGAGGCTGGGAAGGTAACCGTAGGTCTGGCATCGCACTGGCCATGTGTCACGAACTCAAGTGGTTTATCCACCTACGGGCTCAACGGCCGCGAGTGGGAGATGAGCACCCCACCTACGCCCCAGCTGGGGCATGGCTCCCTTTACCTTGTAATTGTTAACTTACAAGCTGTCGGAGCAGGTCTAGCTCAATGAGACACAGCAGGCAGTAGACAACGATGCTTGTGCGTGTGAGATGCGGCCTCATGTAGATCTGTGACAAGCCGCGGATGTTGAGGTTGGATGCTTTCATGCCCTCGATGACGACCGACGCCAACCAGTAGGGCATGAAGAGCAGCAGAAAGCGTGGCGAGTTCCACATCTCGACGCTGTGGTAGTAGATCATCGTCATCACGGTGCCAATCACGTTGGCAATGTGAGGAATGTACAGGTGCAGGTGCAGACCACTCAGCAGATTGTCCGACAGAAACCCCGCCACAACCTGTCCACCGTATCGATCAAAAGCAACATCTAGGCCATCTTGAGATTTATCACAAGATAAGAAATACAACTTGAAGGTCATCAATCATAAGACAAAATCTAATCATTGAGTCAGGTCAAGTTTCGCTAAGACTTTAGTCTAAGACTAGTCTTCACTTGACTTTGGTCTAAGCCCAAAGTCAAGTCCAAAGTCAAGACCAAAATCAGCTGGTAATTTCCAACCTTAAAAGAATACAATTGCACCTTAGCTTGATTAAATGGATGTCCCAGTTCATTATTTGAGCATAATATTTACTTTTTGTCTAGTAAAATAAAGCGTGGCATCTGATAAATAATAGGCATTCTGTTACTTTCAACTCACTAGTGTTAGCAGACGACACCCACGTAAATCATGACATCATTGCTGGCCACATAGGTAAGCAAATTAATATTGCACAAATCATCCAATTAATATAGGCCCGAAAAACACTTCTATAATGTTAATTAACTAATCATATTAATGCAGTTGATCGACCGTTACTTAGAAAAAAAATGGACGACCAGAAATGAAAGTCAAGTCTAAAGTCAAGTCGAAAGTCAAGACTAAAGTCAAGCCCAGCTCGTAGACAAGCCCAAAGTCAAGACTTTAGTCTACGACTTTGGTCTAAGACTTTAGTCGTACCACAGAATTTACAGAATATGTCTTATACAGTGTTATACATCTCTAGTAAGATTTATGACATCCAATCAGTAAATTGGTACAAGCAGCAGCAAGAAATATCAAACCAATGACAATACTCATGGCTACTCATATACATCACTTCATCGCCACATGAGTTAATGTATTGTACTTCTCACCACTGTAAATTTTAGCGGATTAGGAGACTTCACACTTTTCACAGCCAAAATCCGATACAAATGACTGAAATGAGGTTTGTATTTATTCCTTATAATAAGTATTTTTATATATGCCTGTGCCCTAGTACATGTAGAAAAATGGCAACAGCAACAGTTTTATTTTTAGTTTCTCCTTAAAAACTAGTTTTCTTTCATTTTTTAATTTAATTTGTTTTCGGAATGTACACAGAACTAAGCTGACCATTTGAAATCTAGATAACAGTCTATCACAACAAGATTTAAATAGCCACCAAAATTCATCATGTTTGCAAGAAAAAATATACAACAAACCTCAAAAAGATTGGTGATGATTAGAACAAGCATAAGAAGCCATCGAATCGTGTGGTGAGGAAACCGGACCCACGTCTTAACATGCATGCTTGCGAAGATCGACTTATTCCACGATATAAGAACAGGAACGGCGACCAGTACAAATATGACATTTGGCACGAAACTCAAGCCATTCAGAAAGCACTCGTTGCCAAGTACTCCAAGTTTCACGTCAATACTCGTCGAGTTGTAGTAGTCACCGCAGAAAGCCGACAGCCGTTTCCTGGGTAGGCTAATAAAATTTTCGCCTTCGTACCCATCCAAACCAGCTTCACTTGTGCCTGAAGTGTTCAGCTTCATGCTTCCAGCTACAGAAATCATCCATTCACAAACTGGTGACAACAGCTCTGTGAATTCATACACAGTGCAACAATATATCACAAAAATGACAAAAAAATCTCAAGTTTAACAAATCTACTCCACATGATTCAAAAACTATTGCGCACAACAAGGCTTAACCAAAATTTCAAATGTTCGACAACTAGAGACTCTGGAGCAGGTACGGGTAAAAAGCGGGTTGCAGATGTGCAGATCTGTGGATGTCTCAACACGTAACACTACAATTAAGCTGTAATTTATTAGTTTAACCATCTACTAAGCCTACTCTCGTCGGTCCAGACGCACTAGACGCATACGCAACAGACGCATTTTACCGACACCTACAAACCTGACCGGACACACGGCAGTGTCCCTGTCAATGCTTCGCTCTGCGTTCAATTTTGTTTATTTTCAGCAGTAAACGTTCAAAATATGTTACTGGACGTTACAACAAAACAACAACTCAGTTATCCTCTATAAACACATCACAGATGATCATAAATTGCTAGATGACCTATGACCTCAGCCTCAGCAGCCAGCCACCCTAGATAGTTCCGAGAATTCTTGGAAAGCATAGATATATTTTAAATTATACAAGTAAGTAACATTTTTCCAACAGTTGCTCATAAGCATCTTTTAACCATGCCCATAGGATGGTTAGAACTTAGGACTGGTTGACGCACTGCGTAATAAAATCGGTCTAATAATAAACATAACGCGCACTCGCCAAGTGGCGCCACCGTAGGACTTTGAGGTATGTGGACGTCGCGCGCCATCAACTTGGCAGTAGTTTTCACCAGTGGCGGATTCAAGGGG
>Ga0209367_1001959_pt1 | contig 26467 bp, 25 predicted proteins | sample WorMetLIZISLAND2_FD_187412 | JGI IMG/M metagenome (GOLD analysis project Ga0209367, IMG submission 187412) | Marine gutless worms symbiont microbial communities from Max Planck institute for Marine Microbiology, Germany - Olavius geniculatus... ... | reverse complement strand
TGGTTTTTTTTTTTTTTTTTTATTTCTTTGGTGTATTTAAAAACTTGTTTTTCAGACTCTGGAGAATTTTTAAGCGATGTTCTACACGCATATTTTGAGTTCAAATCCACGCTAAATACCAAATTTGGTTCAATAGGCCTAATTATGTCTAATTTGATGACAAAGTTATGCTATAAAGCGCCTTAGGCCCTACCTATTTTCTAAAAAATTACGTTTCACAACGCATTTATGATTTATCACAAACTTTAACTTCTTTGGTAGCAATAAACAAAGGGTTAGAATACAATAATACAAATTAATAGGAATATTACTGTTTTTGAATTAAAAGAGCTAACAGAATTAAATCAAAATGGTTCATGAAAAAATTCAATATGTTCAAAATGTCTGTCACATGCCAAAACTCATACAAAAATTATAACGTTTTACCTAGTGTGCGTAATGGAAAAGTCAACCAGCCCAAAAGCCCAAAACAGTCATCCATCACAATGGTTTTACCTTGGTAGGCGTACGTCGTCGTCGTCGTCGCTGCTGGCAGTTGGAGTAGCAGCTGCTGTAGTAGTCTAGCTAGTTGTTAAGAGATGTGATGAAACAGCCTAGACCAAGTATGCTATTGGCCAATGCCTATCTATGGAGAATGATGCCTGTTGCCGCAGTGACAGTGACTTGGCAATGTGATGCGGTCCACACTGTTTCTGCTGCTGTCACCAGTCGCCTGCGAGCGCGTATTTTACGTCATCTGATGAACTAGGCTTAGCTAGTTGCCCTTTTTAACGAATTATTTCTAACTGTATAATTACTGATGCTCGAAGGGCAGAAGATCGAGATCAAAAAACCGACAGGGTTTAGCTAAGGGGCCAAAGGAAGCGATATACATGCAGGCTATCCCAGCCGGATCCGAGGACAGTCGGTCTAAATTTCGTTGGTTTTCACCACACAAACGTATTTAATTTTACATCTATACAAAGTTTCTCCGAATTTATGAAAAAATTAGCAAACTAAAAGCTCTGCTATTGAAAAGTTACAGACTGGCTTTTCGTACAGGTTTATAGATATGTTTTTGACGCGCTACAGCCATGCTCTCTACAGGGTGCGGTAAAAAGTGGACCCTTAAGGTTTTTCGCCGTTTTCTCAGCAACCGTTAAGGATTTTAATACGAAATTTTACACCTTTATTTAGCTAAACTTTTTACATCTAACTGCCAAGTAATACGTGATTCTGTTGAAAAACGACGAAGTTATAGACTTTTTAACATGACCGCCTACCGATTTTTTAGCATTAAAAATGTTCAAGATAAAAATGCTATTTAATTTTCAAAAACTGATTACACGTTACTGCCGATGACGTCACAGTGACTTTCTGATAAACAGTAATTTATATTGTTTATAAATTATCACTAAATTATCGTTCCTTCAAAGCAATCGTCTGCTGCCCACCGGATTCATCTTCCAGCAGGACGGCGCCTCAGCACACACAGCGCGCAACGGGATTGCAATCACTAGGTGCAAGGGGAACATTTTCAAATTTGGGATTGAATGGAAGGAGTAGAAAAAATGTGCGTTATCAACGGAAAACTGGCCATATCTCGGAAACGGTGAGAGATTGGCTTTCAAATGACATAAAAATCATTGACCTTGGATGACCTTGATTAAGGTCAGTACTGCAAAAGAAACTGTAAGCCAATGGTGAAGGCGTATGGGGCACGGTTGTCGACCATCTGTCTGTATGTCCAGTGGCGGTTTTAGGCCCGGGCCCGGAGTGGGGCGCACGCCCCCAGTTTTGCTCCAGCCCCCCAGTTTCGTGGCCACCCATGAGTTTTTTTGAAACAGCACAAATGTCTGATTTCTTTGTGTTTCCATATTGTAGAAAAATGGGCAAATTTGCAACTTTCATTGAACGTCTAAAAACCAAAAAGTGCTTCAGCTTCGGGGGGGGGGGCTTTCGCCCCTGACCTTCTGACCAGGAGCTCTGCCCCTGCAGGACCCCGCTGGGAGCACAGCCCCAGACCCCCGTTGTATGTAGGCTCGTCGCAGCCTCGCACTACCGCGCTCGCCATGGGGCCGTGCCCCCAGATGTTGTAGACTAGAACCGCCACTGTGTATGTCACGGATGTATTAATTGTGGCTAAATGGTGCGAGATAGAGCCAGCTAGGTTGCTATTCATCACTAATAGGACATCGCATACGCCTTTTCAAATAAGATGAAAATCATCGACCATGGATAACCTTGAAAGTTAGAACTGCAACAGGAACTGTACAAGCTGTAGCGCGTCTTTTCTATCGACAGCTGCTGTTTCGATCAATTCTGAGTAAGCTTATGATCACATAATATTATTCTAAACAGCGACCCTGAGCTGGCGCTGACGGCCGCGGCAGTGCATCGTTGAAGAAAATATTCATGTGATATTAAGTAGGTTTGATAATTGATTGTCATCACTGGAGTGGGTAGGCTTACCCAGTATAAGCCAGTAACTTGCGGACCTGCGGCGCATCAACCTACTTCCAACAAATCTCTGTTTAGTTACCAGCTATTTTGGCAAATTAGTTACATACTTATAGTGTCACGCTAATTTGTTGATTTTCATTTTTCAGTATCGTGGACTTAAATCGTTGAAATGGTGAGTTTATAGCGATTGGATTCGTGACCACGTTATATTTTTCAGCTCGCGACACGTTATTTACGGTTATTTCGGTACATGTGTAAATAATTATGTGGAAATTCGTCAAAAACAGTCCAGTGATATGACGCTGCGTAAGAGCCACGCCCCTTCGGCATATACTTTAACCATTTTAGTTCTGCTATTAATCTATAACTCCGTGACTTGAACCGTGCCTAAAGCTGTAATTAGGACGTAGTTTGTGTAAGAACTTAGTGTTTATTTTTACTAATAGTCTCGCTGATTTCATGACCTGTCGTTCGTTGGTAGGCGTTATTATCAGTTTGGGCCGGACTGACACCACATTTTGTTTTCAGTCCGGACTTGGACTGGTGGCAAATTTTATTTTCAGTGCGAATTAAAATAGATACATATGGCAGATTATGTCATCATTTCAGGCACTGCTTGTTGGCAAAGTTGATCAGAGGCGCGTTTCGCACTTTTTCTCTGAGAATCAATCTCTGAGAATCTCAGAACTTCTAACTTAGAAGCGCATTTCACACTTTCTACTTCTCTGAGATTCTCTGAGAAATTGTGAGCAAGATTTTCCTTTGCTACGTTATGCTAGCTCCGCCCACTTGCTTGTGAGTTACGTCATCCAAATAGATAAAATTGGCTAGCATAGAATTCTATGTTAGAATTCTCGTAGAATTCTTACTTGCGCGTTTCACACTTTTCTTGAGAACTAGTGAGAACAACTGAGCCGTAGAAGTGAGATTCTCAGAGAAAAAAGTGGGAAACGCGTCTTAGCAGTCCACCTAGATTCCAGACCACACTGATCGTGCCAATAAGGCACTTGACGGCTTTGCTTAGGCCTAATTTTAACACTGCCATTAGCGAATCCATCCAGTTTTTGTCCGCTGCACTTACAGTAATTCCTTGAATGTCTGAAACGTTTCACAAATAACTTTTGCATGGCTTATATACCCGCGGTAGCTGTCGCTCGTTTAGTCATTTTACCCGGGCTACTGGTGGCAGGTGTGATGCTGCAGTGCAGGTATGGTGATAGAGCCAGCTGATGCTCTGTTGTCTCTGTTGGTCAAAGTGCTGTCGTTTTCATTGATATTTTCTTAATTGTCATCTTGACTTCCAGTTGTTGCTTGTAGCTCAATATTAAACTTGCATTCAAACAATTCTGCAGTAGCATAAAAATTAGATGGCACAGCTAAGTTGGAAAATTGCTGGTTCGTAGCATTTGCACCAGCCGCCCGGCAGTTAGCCATCGACGCATGACTATAAAAGTATTCATTGTTTGTTAGCCTATAGCTACCCGGAATGATAATAAAATCTGATATCAGTCCTGCCCGGACTGATAATAATTTTTTCGACGTTTGTCCGTCTGTCTGCAGCATTTTGTATTGTGGCTAAACAGTACATAATAGCATTATAGGCGGTCAGTAGTGGTACCGTTGGATCTGGTGATGGCACTGGCAAGTTCTTATAGGTTGTCAATAATAGCCATGTAACGATCTGCAGCAGATAACATTTATGCTGCGCACTAAATAAATGATTAGTTAATTAAATGTTATAATATGTCTGTTTATCTGTAGCCGTCAACACCAGCAGTGACACCACAAGAGGAGCAGGACAAGTTACTGGAGGAAGCTCTTGGAGTTGTCAAGACTCAGTCATTCCAGATGAAACGATGTCTGGTGAGTGATGATGAGTGTTAGCAGTAGCATCTAATAGAGTTTGTGCATTGATTTTTGCACGTGTTTTGTTTCTTTGTTTCTTAGGTTGACTCATCAACTGAATCAGTGTAATAAAACTGGTCTGCCATACGTCTATCTGTTGATCCGTTCATTTGTCTGTCGATCCTTCCACCAAAAGTTTTTGTATGTTGCAGGGTAGGCGATTGATTATGACGGGGGCATACAGTATCACTGTAGAGTGTCCGCGATGTTTCATAACAAGGTGTCCTTTTTGTTTCTTTCATAATTCACTCAAATGATGACCAATTTACACAAAAATTTTATTAGATATGGCTGAAGAAATACTAATTCAAAATATTTGGACAAAATATGGCTGTTAGTTAAATATATTTTGCTAGTTGTGAATGTAATGCTGATGTTATAGTGTGCCGTGAGTACAAACTTGCTTGTTGCAACAGGTGCTGACAGTTGCTGAATAGCTGCCCTGCTTTAATGGTAAATTTCATATGGTTCACTGATGATAAACTGTTGAAGTTTTACCATTACAGCCACAAAATAACACCCAAAAAGATCACTTTCACACACATGTGAAAGCTTGACTTTTACATCTTCCAGCAAGACAGTGCACCAGCACGCACCGCTTGTGAGATAGTTGAGCTTTTGGTTTGTGAGATGCTTGGATTCATGCCTCCATGTTGCTTAGTGCTGATAAGATTAACCTTTATCATCAGTGAACCAGATAGAGTTCACCGTCGAAGCAGAGTAGCAACTGACAGCACCAGTTGAGACAGGCAAGTTTATACTCACGACACATTATGACGTCAGCATTACATCACAACGAGCAAAGAATACTTAACTAACTTCCATATTTTGTTGAAATATTTTAAATTACAATTTTCTAGGCTATGTCTGGCAAAATTTTTTTTGGGCAAATTGATCATTATTTGAGTGAATTATGAAAGAAAGAAAAATGGTGCCTTTTTTATGAAACACCATGTAGGTGCTACGATCAAGGTGTTTATCCATCCACGAACGAAAAAGTGCAGACAAAAGCATAACAGAGAGCAATGCTGCAAATGAAATTGTAAAACATAATGACCAAAAAATGTAGAAAACGAGTATCTTTTTATTACTAAACGACAGCAGAGTAAAAACTGACTGATTGCAAATAGGGATAAGCCAATATTGTGATATTGATCGCCAACCACGTGCCGCTATGATAGGGAAGGAGGTCGGGGGAGGAAAGGAGTGCAGGATGACAGTGACTCCTGTGACAGTATCTGACTGCTACCACACGACGACAGGGAGGGCATAGTGGGAAAAGAAGAGGCAGCAGCTGTGGCAGTGCCAGCAGCAAACATGCACTAGCTGCTGCTAGTGATAGTTTGACTTGGAAGTGATTACAGGAGGCAGGTCTATCTTCTCCACCATAGAATGAGAACAACACACTGTGAGAACAAGGCTGATTTAGCAGCAGCAGCTGCAATGTGATAGAGTGTTTACACGATCCAGCAAACTTCCAGCAAATGTATTCAAAATACACGTGCTAATGCTGGACGTTTGCTGGATCGTGTAAACACCCCATGAAAGAGCCTGTCAGTTGCCATTATACTGTATCTATGGATTTTCTGCCACTATATAGTCCCTAATTGCAAATTTGCGTCAATCCGGCGACCAAAAATTCTAAGCGTGGCCAGCGATAGCGAGTAGGCGATTGAAAATTTGATCACCTGGCTGGGGTTTAGGTGATCGATTTAGGCTACAAGCTCAATGGCAAGCCCTGGTGTGTTGTCTGATTCAAATAAAATATGGTTTGTACTTTTGGTAGAGCTTGATGAGTGTTACATGACAGTATGCTACGTGACTTGATCCAAGGTCAAGGTCAAGGTTACGAGACTTTCGTGGTCAGAAATTCTTTCATTTTTAAGGTCTATCTTCTCCACCATTTGCAGTGGGAGCTGTCAAATGTCTAAGATTCTTAAACTAGGGGACTGGTTTGGATTTTTGATGGTTAGCCTAGTTTTTGTATCACGTGACTTTGAACGTGACTGGTATTTAATGAGTTGTATACCTGGACATAACCGGTAATATTATGCACACATTATGCATTAGTTTTCGTAATGCCAGTGAGTGGATTGGATGCAATGCATGTACAGGACAAAGGCAAACTGATGGATGGTTTGAAGCATGCATCAAATATGCTGGGTGAGCTTAGGACATCTCTCCTGTCTCCAAAGAGCTACTATGAGCTCTGTATCCTGTGCCAGTTATTTTGATTCAGTCTTAACTTTAGTGCTTGAATTCTGATGCTTGGGTGTGGGGTTATTGCGATTATTATTCTTATAAAAACTAGCTGCATTAATCTCGAGATGTTGTGTCATGGGGACCAGTCTAATCTGAATAAACTTCAGGTAAGTAGGTCAGTCCACAGAAACATTTATGCCATCTTGCATCTCACCTGTTTCACTTATTATTTACATTTAGATTAAGCTACACTGTACACATATAGATCTTTGGACTTTGTTGTTTTGTATGCAGTCAAACAAATTTCTGTACTTAATGTGTGACATACTTGTGGGCTAAAACTATCACTTTATGTAGATGTTTACTTGAATAATTCACAAATGTCATAGATGAGCAAGTCCATTCCTGTTTAACTCACTGAACAACATGTCATATTAGGCAGAGTCTTTCAAAGTTGTTGAAGGAAGCTTTGGACAGCTGGACAGTTTTTTACAAGTCATTAGTTTTTGGACATAAATGAACAGTGGTAATATTGTCGTGTAAGGTGCACTTCTTTATAAGCCAAATCTGTGGTTTTTGAGGCATTTATTTACAGTGATGGTAATTGCATAGATACATGTTGATGAAACAGTGATAAGATCAATAAACGTAGTAATTTTGAATGAATATAGTCGTTTTTGCAGTTTGCTGCTGTTGTAGTGTATTTGTTAGATCATTTGACATTTTTTTTACTTCGGCCAGTTTATTATGAAACAGCCTCTTGTACCAGTGTACAAATTTAAACATAAAAACTTTACTATAATTACAGACGATGACTACATGAATGACAGATAAAATAGAGATAGAGCTAAAATCATATATAAATCATGATAAGTTTGCTGCACAGTGTACTGTTAGTCTGTGCCTGAACCTCGGCACAGATATGGCCATCTCTGATGAGCTTCGGCATCTGGAGATCTACTTACTGGACGAGTTTTCCAAGGGTCGAAAAGTGGCGGACTTGTATGAGCTGGTGCAGTATGCCGGGAACATCATTCCACGTCTGTACGTTGACTTCACTCGCACTTACAGCTATCCACCTTTTTATATTCTGTGTATATTCACATTGTCTGTATGCTGGATGCAAGGAGTGGCCTGATGAGTTATTAGCTGTTATCTCTTGCCCCACACATGTGTGTCTCAGGGTTTAAAAACCCAGGAGTTTTAAAAAGGCTGGGACAGTTCGCTAGTCTGAAAGAGCACTAGTCTAAGTGTTAGTGATAGGGGTTAGGGTTAAGAATAAGGATAAGTTGCATCTTCAGCTTTTTGGCTGACCTTGGCTATGGCAGGCTTTGGCTATGGTGGCTTCTGGCTGTGGCAGACCAAATTTGGATTAGTATCTTTTTGGGCTAGTGAACAGTCACCAAAAGGCCAGCTCAGTGGGTTTTTGGTTCCATGGGATGTGGGTTAAACCTTATTTTAAAAGGCTGAACTTAATGGATTTGGGGTATTCAGTCATTCAAGTTATTAGAATGAACACAGCTAGATACTCTCCGTGTGAAGTAATTATCTGAAAATTGCAAATTGACAGGTTTAAAAGTTTTCTAAGTGGGTTTACGCAGTAAAACCCACTGGGTTATTTAGGTACTCTATGTATCCAGGCATTGGAACCCTGGTGTATTTGTGTACAGATATCTGTGGATAACAATTGGCATCGTGTACACTGACCAGTGATGTTACCAAGGACTTTGTGCTCAAGGCCACTCAGGTCATGATGGATTGATGGTCAAGGTCAAGGTTAAGGTCAGGAACTTACAAAGAAGCAAGGTCGAGGATTTAGGACCAAGGCCACGGCCAGAAAAGCTGAAGGCCAACACCAGGGACATCGACGCATGACTATAAAAGTATTCATTGTTTGTTGCAATGCTAGATTACTACAAAATAGCAGGTTCCAATTACTAGCATCATGGGTACCAGTGTGTGAAAGCTGATGTTCAATACTTTTTTGGTTTTGTGCTCAAAATTTTGGTAATAATAAATGGACTTTAATTTCTTGTCATTTTGGCTGAGGACTTTATGTCAAGGCCAAGCCAAGGACTTGGGACCAAGGTCAAGGACTTGGTCATCAAGGCCAAGCCAAGGCCACCACTCTTTGTTTTTGACGTGCTTCTAGAATGAGGCCAAGTCCTTGGACACGTCACTGACACTGACTGTGAGCCTGTCTATCTATCTATCTGTGTTTGTATATGTCTTTGTCTATTTGTGTTTGTGTGGTGTAGGTATCTGTTGATAACAGTAGGTGTAGTGTACATAAAGAACAACGAGTTGTCTCGTCGGGACATCCTCAAGGACCTGGTTGAGATGTGTCGTGGGGTTCAGCACCCACTGCGAGGACTATTTCTGCGTAATTACCTGCTGCAGTGCACTAAGAATGTGCTGCCTGATCATGAAGATGACCTAACCGGGTGTGTTTACTGTATATGCCTGTTTGCTCTTATAGCATTGTGATATAGTGCTACAGTTAATTGTTTGAGCATTCGTATGTAGCTTTGATTGGTGTTTGTAACAGCACTTCATAGGTAATTTATGGTGCTGCTTATTAGTTGTAACCGACCGTGCAATGAACACGTAAGATGTTATATATAGGTGTGCATTTATTGATTTTGCAGCTAAAATTGGCTGAATTGAAATATAGTGACTAATTCGCAGTTAAAAATTTAATCGCATTGCACATTCTTTTACATACTTGGCACTTGCAGCCTTCAAGTCTGTGCACACAGAATGTGATGAAAATTTTGAGTTTTGCTGAATTTAGTTACAAACGTGACTAGAAATCTATCTGATGTTACCATTAGGCTAAACCACCACCATGTTGTACCCAGTATAATAAACCCAGATCTGGTGGAAATAACCTGGATGTGGCAACACTGTATGGTTGTGTAGTGTTGTGTTGATACAGTGGTGAACAGGTGGTAGCTTCCCATGCAGCTCCACGTGCCATCGCTGGGCTCAACAAAATGGTCAACAGGTCTGTGTGTCAGTCACACTGCACTGCATTGTATCTGCTGATAGTGTAATTACTTTTGGTTATATTTTTGTGTAGATTTACGTTCACTGCTTTCTGCGGGCTGTTTTCGTCGATAACATGTGTGATTGCCAAGATTTTCATTGAAGCTTTGTTCTGCCTCTTTGTAATACACACTCAACTTGTCAGTGTCATTTTTTTGTTAATTCGCATCAGGTTACGGGTAGCACTGAGTGATCCAGTATGGCCGGTAGGTCTGAGATGGGTTTTGATGAAGATTTTACAGCACATGCTTATATTTTACGCTGGCACTCATACTAAATGTGTTTACTATACCATTTACCATGTTGTCTAAAGTGAAATAATGTGTCGATAACCCTATGGTGCAGTCATGTGTGGCCAAACGAGCAACGATGCATACCAGCATGGAATAAATGTCAGTCAAACCACAGTCTCGAGTGTGCATTAGTTCATTAAACACACACTTATCATACTGCAGACAGTATAGTGGAGTAGCATACACTTAACCTTTCTAACCTTCTCTGTGCGTGTGTGTGTGTGTTTTGTACCTACAGTGAGACGGATATTGGTAGTGTGCGGGACTCGATAGATTTCATTCAGCTCAACTTTGCGGAGATGAACAAGCTATGGGTCCGAATGCAGCATCAGGGTCACACGCGTGACCGTGAGAAGCGTGAACAGGAACGTCGTGAATTGCGTATCCTCGTTGGCACTAACCTTGTTCGTCTCAGCCAACTTGAGTCGGTTGACATGGATAAGTACAAGAAGGTATGGTCGTTTTTTCTCCATTATCTGTTGTTTGTTTTTTGCCCTAGTTTTTCTATTTTCAGTTCTCTTTACTCTTTCTATTCTCATTTTTTTGATCTCTGTTTTTATCTTTGCCATAATCATCTGTTTGTGGTTCTGGCCTGCAATGTGTCAGCTAAGCTAGGCTTTATAATGCCACACTGTCTATGTGGTGCATGGTACAACATAATGGCGTATGTATGTAGGGCATCCGAAGATCGGCATTTTCAAAGGGATATATCACAGCAACTGAGCATCGGATCTGTTTTGGGTTTGGTTTTAGGATAGGGTATTTGGGGTAGGCAGATTTAATGGTCTCATGACCAATGACGTCACATGATCCCAAAAGGTCAAACTCATGATCCCAATATCTTTGAAGCTGTATATCTCTGTAACTGTGACCCTTGTTGTCAGACAGCATGTCAGTGGCTGTCTGCATTTCTGTGTCCGCTGTCTCTCTGTTTCCAGTCTGTTCGCAAAACTGCGATCGCTAGTAGTCGCAAGCCACGTCACCTACTGGCTTGTCTTTGTTGTTGTTACTGTTGTTGTTAGTGCTAGTCATTTTTGGTTATGTCTGTTTTTGGGCGCTGCCTATTCTAAGTTTCAGTTGCATCAGGATGTCAGTGTCAAGAACATTGTCATTGCTGGGTGACAATGCACTGCATTCTGACCAGTTGCATTTGCTGCAAGTCAAAGTTGTTTAGGCAGTTCGTTATAGGCAGTAGTCTAATGAACTCTGCCGTGGAGCAGAGCTGTGCATAAAGACCAGGGGCCAAATTTTCGAAACTTCTTAGGAAGATTTTTGGAAGACTTCTTTTCCAAAGAAAGTATGCAGATTTTCAAAACTTTTTTGGAAAATATCTTTGGAATAATTTGAGATCTTCCAAAGAAGATTTTGGTAAAGAGTGTGCAATTTTCAAAACTTCTTTGGAAACTTCTTAGGAAGAATTTAGGCAAATATATAGGAAAGCACTAACATTGTCCGACATGGAGAAAGCTGTGTAATAAAACGAAATTTGCAAAAAAAGTACACAATGTTGACACTTAGCTTAGACGTCATAGGTTATTTGCATAACGCTGCGGTAAAATCAACAATGAGTAAGTAAAGGAAATTGACGTTTGGTCAACTTAAAAAACGAAGCGGTGTATAAAATGGACGTGCTAAGATAAGAAGTTTTCCTAAGAAGTTTTGATTACGTCACATGGTTGGTATAAGTGCATCTGATTGGTAGAACTAGTTCAGGAAGATAAGAAAAGATAAAGTTCTTTGGAAACGCAAAGAAAGCCATTGAAAATTCGGATAAGAAAACTTCTTTGGAATTCCTAAATCATCTGACGTAGGAAGATCTTTGGAAAATGTCTTAGGAAAGTTTCGAAAATTTGGCCCCAGTAATGTTACTAATGTGTGTGTGTGTGTGTGTGGCTTTGATTAGTTGGTTTTGCCGGGAGTGCTAGAGCAGGTGGTGAGCTGCAAGGATGCCATTGCTCAGGAGTATCTCATGGAGTGCATCATTCAGGTTAACGCTCAGCATTTGTTTCTAACAGTCACAGGTGTAGTCACTTCTTGACATCAAGGCCTTGGTATCAAGACACCCCGAGGATAAAACATGAAGTCTTGATCATGGTCTTGACAAAAAGCCTCGAGAATTTCAAGACTCTGCTAGTAATTGTTATTAAATATTTTGACAGCAGTTAACTAGTTACGGTATTAAATACCGATGGTGTTATTTTGGTTACCATCAACTGGCATGAAGTAGCATGAATTGCATACTTTGTGACATTTAGTTGCATGTACTTTGATGAAAATTGTCAATCTGCAGATGCTGAGCATTTTGCTGGCCACCGGCGCCTGTGCACGCTGTATTGGTACTATTGCTGTACATGTATGTGTGTACTAGTGTAGGTGTGTGTAATAGTGCATAGTTCGAGAATTCGTAACTTGCGGTTTTAAAATGCGTAAAAATTCGTGAAAATGCGTAATAGTGCTTTGGGCTATTTTGGGGCTATATGTACATTGAAAACGGCGTTTTCCAAGACACTCGTAAGCAGCAACGTGAATCATCATAATGACGTAAAAACGTATTGACGTTGGCTGCATTTTAGCACAATTCTGCAGCCGGGCTGTAAGCATTGGCCGGCTGCATTTTAGTGCCAACTCTGTTACCCAATTTTATCTCACGTAGGCCTATTTAAGACGTTTGACGTTTTGGAATAATTTTATGTGCGAAGAACGACGATCTCGTTTTATCGTTTTTGCGCGCGAGAGCTAGCTATAGCGCGTAATAGCTACGGTAATTCTGTTTATCTGTCTGTCTGTCACAACTCGGTACCGTTTAGAGACCAGACAAGATAGAAACTTCAGGTTTTTATTATATGATAGAGTAAAGTCTTTAGTATTTAGTGACAAAATTTGATGCTGCTGGGTCAGGAGGTCTAGTGAGTAGTGACTGCAGTGCACTGCACAGTTAATCTGCGAACTTCGGAATTCGCGTTGGTTACTAAACTAAACTGTGAGACTTGAGTGCGAGATCGTCGCTATTTGCACAATACACAAGTATACGTTGATGCGTTGATGTGAGTTTTATAAAGTACAAAATGTTGTAATTTTCTGGCTGTTTTAAAATTCGTAAAAATGCGTAAATTTTAAAATTCGTTGGCCGTTTTAAAATGCGTAAAAATTCGCGAATTTTACAAATTTTTTTAAATTTGTAAAATGCGCATTCTTGGTCTATGTAATAGCGTATGAGTCTCTGTGGGCTGTGCGCTGTTTAGGTATTTCCGGATGAGTACCATCTGCAGACGTTGAACAGTTTCCTGGCCGCCTGCGCTGATTTGCATCAGGACGTCAACGTCAAGAACATCGTTATTGCTCTTATTGACAGGTCTCCACACTTCACTCACCACACTGCCACTGCAGCATGTACTGTCTCATAAACTGTCAAACTCCCACCACTACACTTTGTGTACTCGCAGCGTCAAGGACACTGTCGTTACTCTCATCGACGGGTCTACACACTTCATACACCTACCACACACACTGTCACACTAAATCACTTGCGCATGCAGCCCGCTGTCACTCACGCTGTGTACACTCTCGTTGACTCCTACACACCCCAGGACCACACCCTGCCAACTCATAGCATCAAGAACATGGTCATTGCATTTATCGACACACTGCTCTTCACTCACTCGTCTCACCCAGCACCACATTCTGTATATTTGTGTGACTTTTATTGGCATTTTAACCATTAAAATTTTTATTAATTTTTAAATTTTTAAAACTGTTTATTACGTGATTAATCCTCAATTTCTGCAGCTCTAACTATGTCAGAGTTAAGTCGTTGCTGTTGTACAGATTGGCTCAGTTTTCTCGCAAGGATGAGGCATCTCGCATGATTCCCAGTGACATTCAGCTGTTTGATATCTTCTCTCAGCAAATCTCTCAGATCATTCAGGTTTCTGCTGCTTGTTTTGCTGTATTCTGTCTTTATTGTATTGTGTGTCAGCACTTTACTGTCGGGTTTTAATCAACCATACTAATTCTCACACTTTTAGTGCAGTGTGTCATCTGACTTTCTGTCATTTGTTTGTAACAGTTTGTGCTGTGGCTAAACGGTATGTCACTGAAAGTTGGTGATTGTATTTTTAGATAGGATATTGGTAAGTTCTGATAGGCAGCTGTCGGTAGTAACCGGAGCAGTTTGGCCACAGTTTGCAATACAAAGTTACCACCTCCAGTCTCGCATTGATGTCTGCAGAAGCAGTTTTTTACTTATCTAATGATACAAATTTAACTGGAAGTAGTGCAATCTCTATGTTAAATAAGTAGATAAAAGATTAAATGTAGCAACCAACAAGCAGGCTATCCCTAGTGCCAGCTGGGCTCTTATTGTGCCAAGTTATAAGCATATGTATTTTATGATGTCGTGGCAGGATGGAAGGGGGTAGTGATTGCCTCATTTAACTTTCATTTGTGATTTTGTCTGTCAGAAAAAAATTTTTTTTGTCTGAAATTGTTTTGAACATATATTCGATTGCATTTTATCATATTTTATCTTATATTGGTTTCTTAGCTGGATATGACACTGATGTATGTGCATTTCATTGTAGAATCGTCCTGACATGCCTCCTGAGGACATTGTGGCGCTGCAGGTGGCTCTGGTGAACCTGGCTCTCAAATGCTACCCTGATAGGCTCGACTTTGCCGACAAAGTTCTCGAAACCACAGAAGAGATTTTCAACCGTCTTAATCTCGACCAGTTTGTGGCACTTTGTTATATGTATAGCAGTTATTACCTATGCCAAGGAGGTTTTGTGATACATCGCTTTGTTTGTTCGTTTGTTAACAGCATCAAAAGAAAGTTATGGGCAGATTTAGCTGAAATTTTTAGTGAAGGTTAGACTTGGCGCATTTTAGAGAAGGATTTTAGTGGTAATCTGGATCAGCATCTAGACCCAGGATTGGATTGAACGATTCTTTACCATTGCCAGATAGAGTGAGTTTTCGCTAAATATGACGTGAACACAACGCAAAAAATTCACATATCATCGGTGGAGAGTTTTACAGTGCTTGTGCTTGATGAATTTTGTGTTATTATCCAGCTGCATTACAGGTATTACCCATAGTTCTCACACATCTGTTTCATACAGGCTCAAATGCAAAAGGGTGCAGGATATCCAGAAATGACGTCAACATTCCCCAGGGCAGGAATAACTGCTGCACCAATTTTCAGCTTAAAATTTAGGTCATCGGATGTCAAAAATTTGCAGAAAGTGTTGCATGTGTCTCACGAACGTTCGCTTGCGGTTGGCAGATTATGTGCTAGCTAGCAGTTGGGTGGTTTCGGTGCCCACTGCACACTTGGCTTAGGGCAGTTGGTGTGGACAGCCACATACAGGTGAGCACAAGGCATGTCAGTTGGTTGTGTGCGATGTGTCATGCAGCCTGGAGACAGGTAGTGCCGTGTCGAAGGAGCTGATGCGTCTGATGAAACTGCCCATCGACAACTACAACAATGTGCTGACCGTGCTCAAGCTAGAACACTTTGCGCCGCTGTTTGAGTACTTTGACTACCAAGCACGCAAGACGATGAGCATCTACATTGTCAACAATGCACTTGACAACGAAACCGTCATTAGCACACCTGAACAGGTGAGAACTGTTGTCCGTGTCTGTTTATTCACAGTAACAATAATAGTTATAATAGTAATGGTGCAGTGCTTCGATGTTGTTTTGTTGCATTACAGTTTGCCGGTTGCTGACTGCACAGACAGTAGGTCATACCACCTTTGTGTTGCTTAGTCAGTTTTGGGCTTCCTCAGTAATAGAGTATTAAGGGTATAATAATGATAATGATTTTGTCAATTTTTAGGGTGCCTCAGAAATGGAGTACCGAGGGCAAAAAAATAATAGCAATAGTAAAAAGTAGTGGGCATTGGTATTACCACTTTCGGTAAGCATATTTTTTGCCCATTCTGTTATGTGACCATTAGCTGGTTACGGCTAGCAATCACTTGATGCAATGGCATAATTTATTTTATTATTATGTTTTTAATTTTTGTTATTTATTTTATTCTATATTTTGTTATAAATAGCTCCCCCCCTGATAGTAAAAGTTCTGAGGGTTAAAAACAAAAGTTAAAAACAAAATCCAAGTTGCTGCATGGCACTAGTCTAATTTGGTAAGAACTGTAAAGGTTCCTTTGAAGTCTACCGAATTGAAGTGCTGGATCACCGTTATTATTGGTGAACCACCGAGTGTGCTCTTTTTTTCTATTGGCCGCAAGCACTGAGTAGCCTGTCTGCTGAATGTGTAATATGTAAGTTGTTTAGTTTTCTGCTGAGTGCAGGTGGATGCCATTCTAGCAGTAGTGTCTCCACTGGTGCAAGATCAGAGTGACCAACACGAAGAGATCGATCAAGAGGATTTCCTCGAAGAGCAGGGACTGGTGGGAAGATTCATTCACCTATTGCAGGGTGATACTGCTGACCAACAGTACATGGTTAGTGCACTGTAACCTGTAGTAGTAGTTGTTGTAGTAACAGCAACATTACTAGTAGTACTTGGTAAGCTTACCTACTTACTTACTTACTTACATACACTATGGCAGTCTGTAGTCAATCTTAAGTAATCTAAAATGTGATAATAAGATTTTCTCTGTCTGCATTTCTTATGTTTGTCATAAATGTTCTGTCTGTTAACCAGTTGTCGTTATACATGTAATTGCTACAATTTTTAGAAGATTGTTCAAGGTCATCCATGAATCGGAAGAGCTTCTTGCTATGGATGACATATTGTGTTGCTCGCAATTTCATTATTTGTATGTTCATAATTTTGAGTGATTAGTTCAGGATTTCAGACATCAAAATTATTCCTGCAGTACTAAAGAAAGGGAAGGCAGGAAAGGAAGTGGAGGGGAGGGAAGGGAGAGGAAATGAAAGACAGAGCAGGGAGGTTAAATTGTAAACCTCCCACAACCCAATTTTCGTTGAAGCTTTGTGACTAGTGCCTGTGTTGTATTTGAAAGGTAAATAAGGACAGTTGGTTGTTAATGGGTTAAAGCTTGTTTGTGTTATGTTTCAAAGGTGTTAAGTGCAGCCAGGAAGCAGTTTGGTAGTGGTGGCAATGCAAGGATTAGACACACTCTGCCGCCAATTGTCTTTGCAGCTTACCGGCTTGCATTCAGATATTATGAGCTACGTGAGGAGGTAATGCCACGTTCTGCTTGGGAAGATAGTTGTAGCATTTTAGCAATAACTGACTGTGTTTGACACACTAAACTATCTTTAGCATTTTTTTTCCATTTTTAATGCCAGCGTGTGGAACAGCCTGCCACCTTACTTCACATGTACCTCTTTTTAGCATCTTAGGACATTTCTGTTAATTTCTATTTCAACCTTCTAGTTTGACAAACAGAACATTGACGTGATCTACATGTAGCTTGTTCTTTAGCCAGTATTACAATTATCACTTTTGATGATTATCATGATAAATTGTAATTTTCTGTCTTTTCATCCACTTCTTAACCAATGATGCTGCTGTTGTCATAAAAAGTCTGTCCAAAATGTGGTCATGCATTCTAAATGATTTAGTGAGTTAGCATATCTGGTGGCATTAATATCAGCTGAGCACAGTTGAGATGCTGGCTCGTTGTCATGGGATGACGTGTCTCAGTTACTTAGCTCCACTTGCCACCTCACCGTCCACATTTTGAGACACTCCAGCATTCACAGGAAACCCACGTCATGAGACAAAATCAAGGACTTAGACGTGGATGGGCTGAAATCTGCTGGACGACTGGCACTCATTTGCAATGATTAGAAACCAAGACCACCCGCATTCTGTCATGCAATCATGGTTTAGTGAGCTGGTTCATGTGTTCACATATGGTGTGTGCTGTCAGGATGAGAAGTGGGACAAAAAATGTCAGAAGATATTTCAATTCTGTCATCATACGATCGGTGCACTGATCAAGGCGGAGTATGCCGAGCTGTCGCTGAGACTGTTTCTGCAAGGTGCCCTGACGGCCTCACAAGTCAGCTTTGAGACACAGGAGACTGTTGCTTATGAGTTTGTCTCTCAGGTAAGTACGCAGCCACACGCTGTTTTCGGTTGTCATTGCTATGTGGAATCACTAGAATAACTAAATATCTCAGTCGTGAATCATAGACAAACCCCAAAATTGGGAAATTTTGCACGCAATGTTGTTGCGATATTTTTTGCATTGCGTAACATGAATAAAAGTATTTCCATATTCGCACAAACCAGTACCGAGGAATCTTGACAGTTTTGCATGAAGTTAGTTTTTAAAGTGGAAACGGTGTTCTGTTAATTGTTACTGTATTGTTCGGTTTGACTCTTGCCATCAAGTGGTTATTAGTTCAGTGGGTCACTGTCCATTGACAGGTAAATCATCTCGATTGCTAACCATTCACCAGATTCAACTCAGCCTTCCATCCCTCTGGGGTAGGTAAATCAAGTACTAGCCTGCCTCTGGCTGCAGCTAAGGTGGTGCACGTTCTCTTATGTCAGATGGCATCTAACACTGTTGGTCGCATATGCTTCATAGATCCAGTGGCTTCTATCCCCCTAAATCTGGAATCAAAATCGGGTGCAACTTCCCCCTTAATTTTGGACTGAGGTTTCCCCTCAATTTTTGACTCAAAGTTTTACTCTCCATTTTGGGCTTTTTCCATCTCGAGAGAGAAAGTTTTGTTAAGGGAGAAAATGTAAAATGAAATGGGAAGTAAAAAATAAAGGGTGTTTTGTTAAGGGTGTAGATTGAAAAATAGAGGGGAAAGTGAAAAATGAAGGAGTTTTGTTAATGGTGTAGATTGCCCAGTGAAAAATTAGGGAAGAAGTAAAAAATAAGGGGGAAGTTTTGCTAAAGGTGGATATTGAAAAATATGGGTAAAGTTTTGATCTACAACCTTATCAAAACTTCCCACCCTATTTTTCACTGGGTGCAAACTGCGCCCACCACCAAGTATAGGAATAGAAGCCTCTGCATAGATCAGCAATGGGACAACCTTTAACCTTTGGTTTTGTATTGTACATTCTGCGTAGGCGTTCACGCTGTATGAAGAGGAGATTAGTGACAGCAAGGCTCAGCTGGCAGCAGCGACTCTGATATTTGCCACCCTGCAGCGCATCACGTGTTTCACGGAGGAGAATCACAACCCAATGAGATCGCAGTGTGCTGTCGGTGCTGCCAAGCTACTTAAGAAGTCGGACCAGTGTCGAGCCGTCAACACCTGTGCACATTTGTTCTGGTCTGGCAGGACACGTGACACCGACCAGCAAGAGGTCAGCTTGTTTCATAGATTTTATGTAGTGATAAGATTAAAATTCAATGGATTAAATAACAGGCTTGGAGCCAAGGGGGCGTTAAATGGGTTGATTGAACACCCACACTTGTCAGCCCAAACCAGGACTTGTTGTAGAGATGTAACCAATAACGTGATCACTGGATGTGATTTTTGAGCTCAAAATGCATATAATGTATTTGCAGCTGCAGCTTTTCCCTTGATCTATGATTGCTAATTTGCCAAAATGCTATTTGTTTTCACCCCCTGACTCTTCCATACCCTCATTATAGGCTCATGTCTATAATGCCAGATTCGTCTTGCCTTCTTCTCTTTTCCAGCTTCTGTATCTGCCGGTACTCGTTACTTTTTGCAGCATTAGTTGTTATGCACAAGTGCAGTTGTCATTATTTTCCATTGTTAGACTGTGTTTTGTGTAAGTACTGTGTTTGAGCTGCATGATCTGCAGTTTTAGTCAATCTTCAGTAGTCGTCATATAGCAGTTCTTATGTTGTACAGCTGTTCAGTGTTCATGAGACTTCTACTATGGCTGTGTTTAATTGTGCTGTCTTCCGGCATTCAACAGTCAGTGAAATAGCATGCATGTGCGCTGGTGTGTTTAGCTGAGAGACGGGAAGCATACGGCTGACTGTCTGAAGAAGGCTGTGCGTGTTGCTACGCAGTGCATGGATAAAGCCGTTCAGGTCCAGCTCTTTGTTGAAATACTCAACAGCTACGTCTTCTTCCTCGAGAAAGGAAACGACCAGGTTTGATAGCTGTCTGAGTCTGTAAAATATCTTGAGTTGCACGGGCACCCTTGTTGGCTCTGGGAACACCTTTGGAATGATTTGCTTGCCGCCAGTAAAGGTGATGCATGTCGTATAATTGGGAGGAAGACAACCAAGGAGAATATGCGGGAAGACATGACACAAGAAACATACCATGGCCATGGTGCTGAAGCATTTTTCAGTGTGCTAGAAATTGTTTGTGTTATTGTTAGGCAGAATTACTCTTGCAGTGTAAGCAATGCTGCCTGTTCCTGAAATAAAGTTTTGGTTTTGGTGTTGGTCTTGACAAAAAAGTATTGAGAATTTTGCAACTTTATCATAGCAGTTATTGTTAAATATTTTGACAGCAAGTAACGCGGTTATGGAGTAATTATGTTATTATGGTTACCATCGACTGGCATTGAGCAGCATGCCTTGCATACTTTGTCAGATCTAATCATATAATCTTTTACAAAAGTTTTTAATCACTGAATGGAATTTATATATGGAAACATTTGAGGATGTACGAAAAGTTTTGGTCTTAAACAACAGAGTCTTGGGTTTTAAAAAAAGTGGGTGGGGCAACAAGTTACAGTTATGGACAGATATCGCAGATTTTGGACATAATAATTACTTTCAGCAGACAGCTGCACATTTCTGACGGTCATTGTGTTTGCTCAAGATTTAAATTTTGTTTTTAAATTTTTAAAAAGGGGGTTTTAAACACAAAATAGATGCAAATTTTGGGCAAGAAGAGAATTTTTAGACTACCCAAAATTTAGGAAATTGTTCGCACGTCTTTCTGCCTCAATGCCACTGGTCTTAAAAAGTCAGATCTTAGTCTGGTCTAGAGAAAAATGTTGTTTAGATGACGTTATGTGTATGTGCAGATAACGGTGCAGATATTGAATCAGATGATAGCAAAGATCCATGAGGAGCTGCCGGGTCTGGAGGCGAATGAAGACACGGATCAGATCAACAAGCACTTCAACAACACTCTACAGCACATCACGACCTACAGACAACTTCATGCCAGCGCCAGTGGACAGGGCTCAGCGTCGCTGTATGACGACATTGAACTCTGACATTGTGACAGTGTGACAGCGTGGGTGGTATTATCACCCTGCGTAGTTAAATTTTATGGGCACTAACTGAAGTCATGCCCCTTAGATAAGTTGCAAATTCAAGAGAGTCGTAAAACGTAAATTTACTAGTTTTACCGACAACTAGTTTTAAAACAACAGCACAATAAACATTTATGTTAAAACTCATAACCTGATTAAACACCGGATCTGACACACTGACCCGACCCGACCAAAATCACTGACCTGACCATCTGTAGTTCATTGACCTTATGTACAGGGTCTAAAAGCATGTACAGAGTGACGGAAAGGAAATTTGTCGCCAGCTTTGTCGTACGTGCATGCTAATGCCAGTCTTCTGTCACTGACGTTGTGTCAGAGATGTTGTTAACGTCCCGTTGTCAGTAATACTTTACTGCTAGTGCTAGTTTTTGTGATATGTTGTTTGGTTTGTATATGTGTTACTTGATGTGCAGTCGGTCATCTGTATGTAAAGTTGTTGATATGCGTAAATGAGAAGTTTTGATCGAGCGGATGCTGCTGCTGACTAGCTTATGATTAGCATAACAAACAAGTGATCATGTTAGCATGTAGCTTGTAATAATTAATTGACATAAATATTGCAGATTGAATGATCGGAGTCTGATAATGCATGATCTAACACTATCGAACATTCCCTCTGAGCTTGTCATGGTATCATTGCCAGATTTAGTAAAGCGAAAGAAATTGCTGTGCTTTCAGTTGCTGTCTGTTTCTAAAAACCCGTTCCTAAGATTTTTATTGGACCCCTCATTATTATTGGTGCAGTTTACGTTTGCTTTCACAGTTTTTTTTGCTGAAACAGAACTGTTTATTTAGTCTGTTATTCTGCAGTATTGTTATTTTTGTTGTCTTGCATTTTCTTCATCGTATTACTTTTCTATTTTTATGAGCTGTTGTGTAATATTACACGGAATGGCATCAAATAAAAAATATTTTTTCCTCATTTCTCTTTTTTGCTAGACTGCAACAAAAACCACAGGAATTTTTTTAGGCTTAATCGGCAAGAGGGACGGGTCCTTCGCAATCAGGGTCATCTAACAGTTCACATATTTTACGAAAATTTAAGGAAAAACTTTGTTGTTGTAAACATGTTTAAAGTCAAATAAGGCATGTTCAAAAATCAGTTTAAATTTTTTTAAAATGTAATTTTGTTTATGGAAAAAAACTTCAAACAATGCATGAAGTGGACTTGCGTACAATGTACATGGATAAGTTTAAATTTGACTTGTGACTTACTTGTATTTCGTGGTATCGGAGCTCCGCTATTTAAGGCACAGGCAGGGCCCCTGAGTGTCAAAATCTGGCTTAGCATGATATTGTCTAGTGATTTTGCAGACACTGAGTGATTGTGTTTTGCATCTTGCTACGCTTGAACTGCAGTTGCAATCACATTCGGAAAGTTTTAGGAGACCGCTTCCTTTCCTATCACTTCCCTTCTTCTGTGTCGTGTTTTCCCTCTTCTTTCTCCTTTCCTACTGATCTCTTTTGTCCTTCTCCTCCCTCCTCCCACCTCCCCCCCGTTATCCGTCTGCTAGGTTATGTCGGGGAGTGCTATAGACAGACGCCTCTTATGGGTCTTATCAAACACATAGTTGCAGTTTTCCTAGAGATGAATATTGGTGATCAAAATTTCAATTCTGCCCCTGAATTGCTCTAAAATATGGGATTTCCAGTCTTAAATTTTTATTTATTATTGAACTGTTGTATAATAGCTACGATCTGTCCAGACGTCTTTTCCAACACCCGACAAATACAGTGTTAAAACATTGTAGGGTTGTATCTCCACTGTGTCTCAAAAAATTGTCACACTTAATATTGTCCATATCTTTGCCGATTATTAATCGATTTTCAAAAAATTTTACAGACACATTTTTTAAACAAATAAAGCACTTATTGAGTATTCCACCATACCTTAACTGTGTTGCTACACTACCTTGTGAAATATAAATGCAATGAAAAACTAACAATAACAGGTAAAAAGGCGTGTTGGAAAATGAAAGACACTTTAACCCAAGCTCGCGATGAATGATCTGTTCGATGTTACACTGTGTCAGACCCATCTTTTTTGGATATCTGGCGAGTTCAATGATGTCACGTGTTTGTTTCTGGTCTTTGTGGTTCAGTAAGCCTACCATTTCATCCAGTGTGGTGAGTGGTCACGTTCTTTTCCGTATGTGCATTCTTCAGTCTGCCAGTCTCATGCCTTTGGTCGGTGCTTCCTGTTTCCCAAATCTTTTTAGTAACGAGATCCCTGTTGCATTTTATCTTTGAAAATTATGACAGAATTCTTCAATAATTATATTTTTTGAACTGTTATACATTCTTAACCAGAACCTTGTCTCATTGCTAAATGGCATGTTACATTACAGGTGTATTGTCACTGCATTAAAAATTATTATTTACGATAATATCGTCTCCTTTTGTTTACAAACACAAAAAATGTGTCTATAGTTGAACATTCTTTATTTTAATATAAAAATTAGTAGAAAATTCTTTCAGAAAATAATTTTTGCACATGTATTACTGTGATTTTTGACAATTTGTGTTTCACAAGGTAGTCTAGCGACACAGTTAAGGTGTGGTGGGATACTCAATAATCGCCTTATTGTCAATTGTATAAAGAGTGTGCCAGTGAAAGAATTTTGAAAATCGATTAATAATCGGCAAAGTGTGACGTTTTTTGAGACACAGTGTAGTAAGCTGTATTCATTTTGTAATGTTGCTGCTGTGTTTCGAAAAATGCGATGTTTCTGTTGACGCTTTGTTATTGTCAGGCGAATGCCTGTAGTGAGCGACTAAGTATAGAGTAAGAGAATTTGCAGAGCGCACAGTGTCGTCGAATTTGGGAATCATTCATTTATTCATTCATGCGTCTGTGGGACTGGGTTATTAGGACCCATTCAGCGAGCTGATTGTTCTAACGGACGACGACTGACGCGTGGACGTCGGAATGGCTCACTCGTGGATTACAAGCAGTCGTTGGACGGCCACTGTAGTCTGTAGGCGGGCGGTGTGGCGGTGAGAAGTTAAGAACAACGCCAGCGCGTGTCGATTCACAGAATCGTCGCTAAACTTGTAGCATAACGCAAGACGCCGACTGTTGCTGACGAACAATGCAGCATTGTTGCCTGCAGTTTGCCAGCTACAGAAGCAACTGTGTAGACTGATGTTTGTGAATCATAAACGTTATCAGCAGAATGCCACGCTGCAGCAGCCGTGTAATCTGCGTGGTGTAGCAGTTGCAGCAGCTGCCGACCGGCCCGTGTATTCACTGTACGCCGTATATATATCTCTCTCTCTCGACACGGCCGCCCGTAGCTGACTCGCCGCCGGTTGCTTTATCACGGGAATTGCAGAAGCAAGAGGCCGCCGCGACGTGATTTCACCTTGCAGCGCCATATAGGCGCAGCCAGGAATCTGTCTTACGGCTAGAAGGCCACTCCTAGGGCCTGAAGGCCCGCTGAAAGCTCCCCTTCCCAGCGGAGTAAGGCCAAAATTCCATTACGCCGACTTTGCGACAAAGTCCGGGACAAGTTCGCGACAAAGTCGCGGACACAAATCATGAAAGTCCGCGACACAAATCATGTCGCCGATTTTCATGATTTGTGTCCACGACTTTCCCCGCGGGGAAGTTTCGATGAAAGTCGCCGTAATGAAATTTGGAAATGCAGTGCAACCGAGAAAAATGTATTCACAAATGTGCGTACGAAGCGACAGAACTGAACCGAAATAGAACGAAACGAAATAAAATGAAAGTAGCAGCACGATATTTTCTTTTCAGTTTAGTTCAAATCTGTCGCTTTAAATGCGCCATTGGAAAACGAGAGAAAAATTTACGATGAACCATCCGTGACGCCGCTGGCTATAGTTTTACCTGGATTTTTACGCACGTCATGCTATTGCACATTTTAGCTATCGTAATGGCGTCTCTGTGTCCGTCAGAGCGTCAGGGCTGGAAAATTGGTTAAAAAACCTAGGTTTTTTGGTTTTTAAAAAACAAAAATCTCAATAGTTTAGCTTTAGGTTTTTACGTTTTTCAGAGCTGTCGAAGCGTTAATTTTTTTAACGCATTCATTAACGCGTATTTAACGCACCCAGGCTTATAGAGGAGAGTAGGGGGTAAGTTACCCCGCGCCCCGTGACGTTTGGGAGACGCCTGTAAAACATGAAAAGTTAGAAACACAAATTTAAACGTATAATCTATATAATAATTGAGAGTTACCAGCGGATTTGGCTCCCAAACGGCACTACGTACGGCGGTGAAATTTTGCACGCAGACGCGTGTCGTGCGTGGCCGTGCTATAGGCTAGGTCAGATATCGCTGAGTTGTCGTACCTTTCAAAAAATTTTACTTTTTCTAAAATTTTGCAGCCACATTACCTCTTAAGCTGCAGCAGAGCTGTGACGTCATATAGACGTCGTCACCATGGTGACGCATCATCAGCATCATTATAGCTGGCGGCTACGCTGCAGCGCTGTGTATCGAGGCTGCAGCGAAATTTTGCACGCAGACCCGTGTCCTATGTGGCCGGGACATGGGCTAGGTCAGATGTCGCTGAGGAGTCGTCTTTCTGAAAAAAATTTTACTTTTTACAAAAAAGTGATTCCACCGTTGCAGCGAGACCAGCGACGGCAGTGATGTTTCAGTTTGGATTGCAATTGGCTGTGACGTCATATCGACTTCGTCGCCATGGTGACGCATTATCACCATCATCGTGTATCTGTGTATTGAGGCCGCAAGCCGAGATGAGGCCCGAAGGGCCGAAAATGGAGGCTGCAGGCAGATACCGTGGCAAAGATCAAGCGGATAGGTCGCTACGCTCCCTGTCCGCTTGTCACAGGCTGAACGGTAGTTCAAGCCATGTGTTAACGGGCGACTTCTCTTTCTTATGGGAAAGCCCAAAATTCGACGCCCCACAGAATCAAAACCGACAGAATCAAAAACTAAGGGAAGTTGGGGTTGGGCCATCGAATGCTGACTACACAACTAACATCGTCACGCACGTGACCATGCGATTCGCCACCTGCGGTTTACTATAGGTGGTCCATTGTGACCATGTGTCTATCTTGCACCGTTAAGGACATATAAAGCCTCAAACGTTGGACGTTGGACTTGCACATCGAAAACAGCAAAAATTACAAAAGGTGATATTATTCAGCAGCACACTGACATACAGTCAGTGTGATGCGGGCAATATCACCTTTTGTAATTTTTGCTGTTTTCGATGTGCAAGTGCTCAAATGTTGCCGTTAACAAGTGTATAAACTAATGTTTTGTACGTTTATCTACAGGGTGGGCCAAAAAAATGGCACAGTTTTTTGTATACCTCATAACTTCACCAAATATTAACCGATTTTCAAAATTCTTTCACTGTCAGAATCAGGAGACAATTTGCAATAAAACTCTCAC
>Ga0209367_1001958_pt1 | contig 26478 bp, 23 predicted proteins | sample WorMetLIZISLAND2_FD_187412 | JGI IMG/M metagenome (GOLD analysis project Ga0209367, IMG submission 187412) | Marine gutless worms symbiont microbial communities from Max Planck institute for Marine Microbiology, Germany - Olavius geniculatus... ... | reverse complement strand
AATAATGGTAAGAACTTGACGAAAAATATAATTTAAGGAAGAATTTATAAACAGATATAATTTGAGAAAAAATTTGGAGAACTTAGTTAATTTAAGATAAATTAGTTAATAAAATAATTTGCTAGATTCTGCCATCTTTTACCACAATAAATCTGTACAAATATACGAACAAGTTATAACGTTTTAATTTCCATTAGTTTATCAATTAAATAATCATAATTTGTGTTGGGGAGCGAAACCACGTTACGCTGACTCTGGGAACGAAAGTTCCATGGAACGGAAGTTCCCGGGAGCAAAAGTACGTGGGAATGAAAGTTCCATAATTCGTTTTTGCTGGACGATAGTAAAAAGCGGATCGGCGGAGGGAAGGTGTACCTTACAAAATGCAGATTGCGGAATGCGGAAATCTCAGGAAAAGGTGTATTTTGCGGAATTTCACTTGTGGAACGTTCCGCAAATTACCCTTTAGATATTTTCCGCATCAATTATTCGAGATAATTTGAATTTTACAAGGTGTAATTTGCGGAACATTCTGCAGCTGAAATTCCATAAAATACACCAACCGATCTAGGTGCGTCTGCGTTTAGTAACGTATGTAACTCTTACCAAATCAAATCCATAACATCAGTCCAAACTCTATTCCTACCTCTAACTTCATTCATATCATCTTTTTTTTACCTAAACCGAACAATAATTACCCTAAACGTAACAGATGTGGCTTCGGTGAACCTGGAATAAATAAGTGTAATCAAAGTGCAATCATACCCAAAGCTTAGCCTTGATGCTGATATTGTCTTTAACATAATAACATTATTATTCTGATTTTAATTGCACTAGATGCACCAGACACATTTTGCTCACACTATGACTAAAGCTACATACTGTAGTATGCTATGTTTTTGCGGTTTTGTCATTTTTTGCACTAGTGTCATTTATTGACTGTCATATTCACCTATTCCTGCTCACAATTGCAGTTTTGTTGATGTGTTACAGGTTGCGTTATCTGCAAGATTGTTTGATTTGCTGTGTTGCCGGTTTGTGGATTGCGAGATACCAACAAAGCTTTGAAACGCTTCTACCATCTTTTAAGGCGGCCGCTGGGTTCATTATTTTGTGACTCAGCACGTGGGCCTTTGAAGGTTTGTGTAATACCATCCTGTTTTGACTATCTGGCTATTTGTCCTGACATACCAGCTGCAGCTGCACCGGGTGGCACTAAATACCAGAATCCTGATATGACAAAAAGGTGCAGTAATTTGTTGCGGTCTAGGTCTGGGCCTATGCGTATTGATCACAAAAAAAGAACAGCGCAAACTGAAACTTGGAACAGCCTTCGCCATGCCCAGTTGCCCACAATTCAAATTGCTTATAGCGTGACTGTAGGACTAGAAAAGTGCTTTCTGCCCTACAGATTAATTCTCTCAATAAACAAAAGTGCTGACTAACAAGCCGATGAATGCACACACTTGTAGGATTATCTTTATGCATAGTAAAAGTGCACCAAACTAAGTTGACTGGCACGACTACATACAAGTACTATGAACTTGCGGTAAAACATTCAATTGTGAACAATGTGTCTGGCGCTACTCACTGTTCTCACTGCACTGGCTTTCCACACTTTTGACCCGGAACGTTTTTGGATTGATACTGGCCTTTTCGAAATGATTAAGGAAAGCGAAACTTTTGTTTTGGAAAATGATAAAAAAACAATCTGGAAATGACTAGAGCTGGTCGGGCTACGAAAAAAACACAACCTTTGTGACAAACTGTTCCATTATGATTACCATGAAAGATTGACAGTTTTAGTTGTAAGTCATGAAAAATTTGTTAGCTTAATATCGTTGATGCCAGTGGAATTAATTTCAGTAGAATTTGGTTGACAATATAGGAGGTAATTCTAAACTAATGAGCAGTTGAAGGTCAAAATTCATAGTCACGGTTGGTACAAGTTCGTATGTGAAAGACTGAGACCTTATATGTCCTGAATAAGTTTCACAGTCTGTTTTGAGTACACTGTGGTTCGTAGGCACCACATCATATTTGCATCGTGAAAGATAGTGGAGGTCAAGATCACTACTACCGTACTACGTCAGATAAGTTTTTGTCAGGCCAAGATATCCATGTCAATGCTTGGGCAATTGGCATCAAATTATTAGTATCTGTGTTTAAACTAATGATTGTTCAGCGTAGATTGCAGTTTTTAGTCCTATGTTTTTATTTGTTGATATCCATCAAATCACATTCATTTGTATGAAGCTAAAGATGGCAATAAGTTTGTATTGTGTACATCTGTTTTGTTGCTTTGCATATTTTCTAGATGAATGCTGCCAAGTCGAACGTTCCAATGGATAACTTGGATTTGCCAGATATCGACGATGTTTTGTCAAAAGGAAGTGTGGCTGGTAGCAAGAGCAGTAAAAAGCTGTCAGTGGAAAGAATCTATCAGAAGAAGACTCAGTTGGAGCATATTTTGCTTCGTCCCGACACATATGTTGGATCGGTGGATCATACCAAACAGGTGTCTACTATTTTCTGCACAATAAGTGTCTGGATTTCTCAAGTTTAGTTTGTTATCTCCAACACCAACAAGTGATTGTAATGAACAGAGGAGTGCTGAGAGGACATAATGTACCGGTATTCACTTTGTGCATTTTACATGTCTGTATGAATGTATCTGTTAGTGACTCCCCTGTCCTCCAATAAACTGCATTATTACATTGATGTCTGTCTGGAGGATAACAGGGAAGATTATTAGAACTACCATTATGTTAATTACATATGCACGCGTATAATGGAGTTCTGACAATTTTAGGTTTAGCTTGTTTTTTTTGTATCTTGTGTTTTGTGTTTCTGTGAAGGTTAAACTTACTGTTCTGTTATTATGTGTTTGTGTGCATTCCACCTGGAAAGGCCAGCCCTGAAATGACCTATACTGTGTCGGGTGGGACGTTAAACCCTACTCACTCACTCACTCACTATCTGTTAGTGTGGACATACAAGGTGTGGCAAAAAAACTAGCCCCCTAAAGTTTTTCGCTGTTTTCTTAGCAACTGTTAGGAATTTTAATTTTAATTTTTTCACCTTTATTTACCAAAGCCTTCTACATTTAACTGCCAAGTAAAATGTGATTCTGTTGAAAAGTGACTAAGTTATAGACTTTTTAACATGATCGTCTGTGCCTTTCTGTGCTCATCAGTCCTGCTATCGTGCGCCTTCTGGCAATGCTAGTGCTGTGTCATTGTAGGGGAAGAGAATATTTTCTCACTGGACACTCATCTGCAGACTGTCTCAGCGCTGATGGCCCATGACTGTCTCAGATCGAGCTGGGGGGGATGGTACAACTGGTTTTAGTCCGCATTGTCCCAACCCCTCCCCCTCCCACCTGCGGATGGTCTGTTCGACCTGCCCTGTTGCTGATGCGGGCTGCTGTGAACTACCAATGCTCACTCCTTAATCAGATGCCTACATGTGTAAGTGTGGACGTCTTTCACTGAACCCCCCTCCTCCTTGTCCACTTTTGTCTGCATGAGGCTTGACCCCTCCCCCCTCCCTGTTCGGTCGGACGTCTTTTATGGATGACCCATATGATTTAACTATGGCTTTCGCTGAAGTCTGATCATAATTTTTGCGGAAATGTTTCTATCAGTGAAGTGAGCGAGTGAGTAGGGTTTAACATCGTTGATAGTTTTGTATATCTGTGTTAAATGTTGGCTGTGTGTCATTTAGCCGATGTGGGTGTACGATGATGAGAAGTCACAGATGGTGCAGCGCGAGATATCGTTCGTTCCTGGTCTTTACAAGATTTTTGATGAGATTCTAGGTATGCATGATGCAGATTTGTACTAGTCTACTGAGCTGAATTTTGAGTCATTTGTATGTGTTTATTATTATGTGTTTTTGGCAAGCACGATGCACACACTGATTGTCAGAGATCGCTAAGTTTGGTTGTAATTAATAAATACATTGTGCACATTTGAATAAGGCCGGTGTGTTGTGTGGTGTGTATGCTGTGAGCGTTGTGTCATTTTGTGTATACTTGTATAGAAGTGTATTAAGTTTGAACTAGTTTTGGGACATACTGTTGTAGCAGTGACAGCTGTTACTGTTACGCAGTTGCATATTCCATTGATATGAATTTCAGCCAGGCCGTTAGTAGTTGTCTAAGTGTTCTGACTGCCAGTCACTTTGCTCGAGTCATCTGTGATGTAGTGTTGTAGTGTTACTGATGGACCTGTTTGTGAATTGCATGGGTTGTTCATTATTTAGTGCACTGACTGTAAGATTTTGTCTGTTGTTGCAGTGTAAGATATCACCATTAGCCAGAATAGTTCCTACTCAACTTCTTAGTTATTTAGTAACAGCCTGAACCTTTAATGCTTTGACAGTTACTGGCTATCCATACCCTTTAATATCCAGACTGCTACTGCCTTTCATGTTTTCCCAGCCTCTGCTTCTGAACTGGAATAGCTACTTTCTTCCATTTTAAAATGCATCTTATTTTTGTGATGTTCTTTTAATGACAGACTTAGAAGCCACTTTTTAGCCAAGCTTTTGGCCATTTGGAGAACCGATTGCTGTTTCGCTTTCCCAACAGCAAGTTCTTGGTGCCTCGGTCAAGTTTTGCATTGCGTTGTGTTGCTGTGTGATGATACAGTCAATGCTGCTGACAACAAGCAGCGAGATCCCAAGGGCATGACGACCATCAAGATCGATATTAACCCGTACGTAGCTCTGTGCAATGAATTAGATCATGCTGTCACTCTGTGAACACTGAAAATACTGATAGCAGTGAAATAAATGTGGCACTAGTAGAGAGCAAAGTTTTTTTTTTTGAAAAATGGATTCTTATGTTTACAAAGTGAAAATAGCTTGAATCTTATGAAAATAGTTTACTTTTGGTTGTGGAATGGGTGACAGAGTGTAAATCACAGATGGTTTTATTTTTTGTATGTGCTAACATTAGTGCAGTTGGTAATTGTTTGAGATTTTTTTTAGCATATTTCTAGTTACACAATGTCTAACAAGAATGTCGTTGTTGGGTGTATAGTGAGAGAAATATGATCAAAATCTGGAACAATGGTAAAGGCATACCGGTTGTGTGGCATGCCAAGGAGAGCATGTATGTGCCAACGCTTATATTCGGTCACCTGCTGACATCTAGCAATTATGACGACACAGAGAAGAAAGTGACAGGTAGAGTTTTGTTGTAGTTGTTTTTTCCTTTCATTTGGCTGTGCTGCTTTTTAGCAGTCTCCTGTGATTGAAATGTGTGATCAACAGGCTGAATCAATAAGCAGCCACGTGTTATTGATTTGTGTGATAGCTCTATTCTGGAGCTGATAACGATTAAAAAAGCTTAGTAGTTACCGGTAATTTCTTAAAAATTAACATTTAATGAATCATCCTAGATGCGATTAAAAGCTAAACTGTGATTTTGCAAAGAATCATTATCAGCTGCTGAGCGAAAGTTGTCACTCATGCTCTTGAGATACAGTCACGGAGTGGTTTTCATGCAATTCTACAGGCAAACTAGAATATTTAATTATTTATGTCATATATCTGAGGTGAAGAGTCATTCATGTGGAACAGATGTTTCAGTGATGGATCTCGTCTACTTTACTCTTGTCTGTTAGTGCTGAGAGTTTATTTAAAAACCAACTTTACAATTTTTAATCATTAAAATACTTGTAGCGATTAATTGCATGATTAATCATACATTTTCATGGCTTGGGTTTATTCTTGTTACAGGTGGTCGAAATGGCTACGGAGCAAAGCTGTGCAACATATTCAGTACTAAGTTTGTCGTCGAAACACAGACAAATGACAACCAGAAAGCATTCAAACAGGTTAGGTGCATTCTTCTTGCACATTGTTAGTTTTCTGTGCTGTGTCCACAAAAAGTGGCCTTCTTAACAGACATATCAAATTTTAAATAGTGCTGACTTTTTGAACATACTGGGTCTAATGTCGGGCAATACAGTTTAGCTGTTCAAATCAGATGTTAAGAGTGTTTCACTTTTATGCAGGTTCTGGTACACTTTCCCTCGTGATCTGTGCTCTTTGTGTATTTCTCAACTCGGCACAGTTTTCGTCGACCCACTTAACAGGTGATGTTGACCACCGAAAGCTTTGTGGTTTGCAGATCCAGTCATATCAATTTTGTGTAGCAGGCTTATAGCGGAAGCAAGAGACCAGGTTTTTCTAATCTTTTAGCACCGTATTCTTTTGTAACTTTAAGCATTTTGATTAGACTTCGATTTTTTTTTAGCAACTTTTTGGCAACATTTGTTCATCTGCAGACTGATGACATCAGCCTATAAGTCCTGATGGTAACACAGATTGGTGACAGCACTTTGAAAAAAGTGAAAGTTTTCTAAACAGAATGATGAATTTTTTTGCTGCCAACCCAGATGGATGTCACATTGTGAGTGTAAAATTTTATTTCATTGCATGTACATCTGTGGTTAGTTAAAGATTTTTAGGGGGCTACTTTTTGTGGATTTGTGGACACAGTGTGGACTGATACATATTGCTACATTAAAGGACTGATCAGTTGTAGAACATTTTAAGCAGTTGTGTGAATGTGCATACAGCAGAGCTTGGTGTATTAATACTCAATAACATATTGGTTTTGAGTTGCTAAGCTATTCTGCACACACCCCCATCTGTACTGAGATACCTGATTGTCTTCACTTGCCAAACCATACATTCCAGGGTGTCTACAACTCCTGGAAATACTGGAAATCTCCTGGAATTTTATTGGTGCTCCTGGGAAACTTTTATAACTTGCTGTGTAATTTATGTTTATCAGGCACATTTTATTTACATGTGAAATAGGAATTTCCTTGGGTAAACAGGATCACTATGATCTCAGGGGTTAGCAGCCCTGCCCTGTAATTGTCAGCTAAAATTGAAAAAGTTGAAGTGCTTGGGTAAAGAGGATCACTATGCATTAATATTTTGCGGCTTGTCATTTCATTGTACATGTAATTGTAATGCTAAAGAGGCTCGATTAATGTAAAAAGTTTGGAAGTTTGTTAAATGTGTCCTGGAAATCTCCTAGAAATTTGTTAGGCTGGATTTGTAGACACCCTGCATTCGGTCAGCTGCCCAGTGACTGTCCACCAAGGCCAAACTTAACCAAGACCGCTATCTCTTGTGAAAAGGCATGATGCTGCTTGCTGTGGTCGTGATGGGCTGAGAACTCTGGTAACTAACCAGCCTGTTTCAACTTACAAGTAGGTCCAGATTGGAGCAATAGTGTCAGGTGTTTATGTAGTCGTAAGGAATTTTGTTATATGTGTCAAGAGGCTGGACCAGAACTGGTGGGCTTATATCTGCTACAAGGTATCAGATTCTTCATCTCGTGAAGGGCGCAGCCAACTGATTTGCTTCAGTATCGTTAATCCAGAGACTTCAAGATTAACGTGCATTAACAGAGCTTTTCCCTCTTGTGAGGTGGCAAAAGTGTGATACACTTCCGCACAGCTTTTTCGTTGCACCATTTTATTGAGCTGTTGGGGTTATAGGTGTGGACTGACAATATGACGAAGACCGATGATGCAAAGATTTCTCCAGCAAGGGGTGAGGATTTCACTTGTGTGACGTTTTACCCGGATCTGACCAAGTTCAAAATGGAGAAGTTGGACAAGGACATTGTTGACCTGTTCACCAGACGAGCATACGATGTTGTCGCATCAACACGTGGTGTGAAGGTTGTTCTCAATGGAGTCAAGTTGCCCGTAAGCAACTCTTCTTTAGCTGCAAATTGTGTCATAATCTGTCAATGCTGATTCTGTCTTTGTGCTGTCTGCTCAGTTAATTATTAGCAATGTGCATTTAACGTTACTCCTATTAACATATATTTTCATTATCATTATTAGAATTTAAACAGTGTGTTTACCAACTTATCACTGAAACTGACAATGAATACCATGATCACATTAATATAATTAAAATTTTAGTTTTCATTCGAGGCCTTTGTCATAGTGAATACAGGCTTCTGAGAACCATTGTTGCTTTGTGTGTTTCAGAATATGAAAAACCGGAAAAGAGTATTAATATTGGTTGCAATAGAATGTAATGTGATGTTCAGTTTTCAGTCTGTTGCTGTGGTTTAGTCTGAAATGTTGGTGCAGTAGAAATTTAGCATTCTGTTTTTTTCTGATGTTAGTGTTAAAGTTGGTAATTTTTTCCAGTTAGTTGTCAGTGGCTTCAGGAAGGGTATCCCGCAAAAACTGTACCCATGCCTTCGAAACGGATCCAGTTTTTATGCGTGAAAGCATCTACTGCTTTCAGTGCGTCTTAGCCATCGCAGTTCTGTCTGTCTGTCCGTCTGTCACACGGGTGGATCAGTCAAAAACAGTGCAAGCTAGGATCACCAAATCTTCACCGTCGGGTGCCTGGAAGACTAGTTTCAGGAACCGTAAAGCTTTTCCATAAATTCGAAGGGGGTCACCCCGAACGAGGGCGCTAAATGAGAGGGGGTGGGCAAAATTTGCAATTTTTGGCCAATAAGTCGCTGTATCTCAGTAACGGTGCGAGATAGGGCCTACATTGCTATTAATCACTAATAGGAAGTCGTACACTGGCTCTCAATTGGTGCCAAATTCAATGACCTTGGATGACCTTGAACGCCAAAATAGGGGGTTTTATGGATTTTTGGCAATTTCAGGCTGCGACACAAGTCTATATCATTCACAAGGTGGCGCCATGCTACTATCATTATGCGATCCAGATAGAGAATTTGGTATTTGTATATTAACTCAGCGTGAACCGGAACTGCTATAGGCTTTCGCGCGTCTCGTGAGCATTAGCTTAAATTTCTTGTTTTACATGGATATTGAACAGGTTAGAGCTTATCGGAGGGGTGATTACATGGTACAGTTGGACTTTGTTTGCAGATAAAGAACTTCAAGGATTATGTCGAGTTGTATCTGAAGGACAAGGAGGATGAGAATGGTCAGCCGCTTAAGATAGTTCATGAAATTGTGTCTGATCGGTGGGAGATCGCACTGACGATGAGTGAAAAAGGATTTCAGCAGGTTTCGTTCGTCAACAGCGTTGCCACTACAAAGGTCGGTATTTCTTCTCCAGCCGTCAAAATAGGCTACATCACATTTGTGTCCATCTGTCATTTGCTTTGTTCCATATGGGCTCCTAACTCGAAAATGAACAGCCATTTAAGCCAAAATTGCTGTGAACATTTTTCTGAGCACGGGTAACCAGTGTGTTCAAAAAATTTTCTTTTCAACTGGTCATGGGTCAGGTTTGGGGTTGTGCAGCCATCGGTGGACTGGATAGCTGCAAACTGTGTCAGTACTGGGCCGACACTGTTTTCTACTTTTATCTTCTACTTTTATCATTTATGCAACACATTTTCTTCATATTTTGTTTGCTTTTGTTTGTTTACTTTCTATTTTGTACCTTATTACTACTGCGCATGGAAGTGATGGTAGTATCGTTTCAAAGTTTTTTCTCTATTTACACGATAACTGCTGCACTTTGCTCAATGAAATTTTGCACAAACATGTAACTCGATAACCTCTAGAAGCCTATTGAATATCGAGGTCAAAGATCAAGGTCTTGTGCTGTTTTTTGCATGCATGGTGCTACATCTACCTTGTGGACAGTACTTAGTGTTGAGCAAGGCTTGACAGTCTTGTTTATGGTGTATTTTTTATAGTACTTTTTCCTGTTGTAATTCGTTGTTTTGGTTAATTATCAGAGTGGAAATTTGTGGTGTTAATCAGGGTGGACGTCATGTGGACTATGTCACCGACCAGATCATTACCAAACTGCTTGAGGTTGTTAAACGTAAGGAGAAGAAAGCTGGAGTTGCAATTAAGCCATTTCAGGTAGACTTGGTTTTAGAGAATTTTTTCTGTATTTTCAGTCACAATCAGCTAAATAATGAGAATTGTAATATTTTTGATTTGCAGAAGTTAATTGTTTGTATCATTGATTATACTATTAATGTGATATATTAACTGATAAGATTGTTTTATATTTAGTGTGTGTTTGAAGCTTCAGATGTTTGATGAAATGCTTTTTGTGTTTTTTTTATATTACGATTGTTCAATCGCAACTCAGCTTTTAGCTTTGCATTTTATTAATACTCCACGAATTGTATTTAGGTGAAAAATCATGTTTGGGTGTTCATCAATGCACTCATTGAAAATCCGACGTTTGACTCACAAACGAAGGAGAACATGACCCTACAGGCAAAGAGCTTTGGCTCACATTGTTCACTGTCGGAGAAGTTCATCAATACTGTGGTTCGTGATCTTTGCTTCTATGACTTTCTGTATCACTTATTGAGCTGAACTCGTGTTTTTATTAAATGTTATTGTGGTACAAGTTTTCAGTTACATTATCGTTGAGGGTGATTGATTTGAGAGTCTTAGTTATGTCCTAGTAAGTAGTTCATATGTTTCTGGGGTGATATGCATAGAAATTTCTGAACTTTACTTACAAGCTAAAATCGAATTGTGATGATGTAAGTCAAGGTCATGATGTGTAACAACGTGTTAATGCTAGTCGGACTTTTACTTTCAAACTCGTGGTAGTTCATTGTGCAACTAGTTGTAAGTTAGTCGGCTGCGGTCAATGTAAACATACATTGTTAAGGACAAAATGGAAGATTTGGTGAGACATTATATTATTGATGCTAATTTTGGTATTACAAGTTGTAGAATACAACATTTGTAGTCTGCTACTGTTCATATATGTTTGCATCTTGCATTCTTGCCCTTCTACTTTGTCCATGGAGCTGTAATTAGTCTATCATAGTCCCATGGCTATGACAGAAGAAAAGATGGACTGCAGTGATTTATAAAACGATGGAGCCCACTAGGAAGTTCTGTAGTCAAGCTTAGCGCTTTCATATTAGTGGTTTTTATCATTTTTTTCTGTGTTTGCTGTAATTTGTGTATTGGTATGATTATTATATGCATGCATTTGCATAGGCTACATTTTATTTATTTATTTATTTAGCTTCAGTAGCAGGCTTGAAGCCCATGAACACACAAAACACTATTATAACACAAGCATGGAGACTAAGAAAAAAAGAATAAAACAAACTACTACGCTAGCTTTTAAAACTGGTGATTTAAAAAACAAGTTTGATGGCAAAACAGCATTGATAAGCGAATTGTCACTAATTTGCAATAAACGCCACAATGAGAAAGTCAGTTTCCGCATATTTTCTGGTAATATGAAACACTGTTTAAAACAAAAGGTTTAGAAGCACTGCACCATCGTGGCTCCTGTAACAATGCTGTAATGTTCTGAACAACAAAAGTTTTGCTACTGGACATTTTGTAGTTGGTGCCCTGTTATTATTACTAGCAACGTTCCCACCATACGGGCGGCTTCACTTTGTTCCGAAAACGTCCGCTCCATTACCAAGCAACTCAACCCCCCACCCACAAGCTGCCCGTGGGGGAGGGTGGAAGGCAAGGTTGGGGCACAGGACTCAAACGCCATGGTAGGGATCCTCGACTGTGCAACACATAAGGCCCCAGAGGTGTATGACAGAGATGACAGACAGACAGACAAGCTATCCGCGCAATATAGTAAGATTACATTGTTGCTATGACAGTGTCTTGCATGTGGCCTGTTATAAGTCGCTGGCTAAGAAGTAGTTAGTCACGATGTAGGCTTTACCTCCAAACCAGCTTACCCTAGTGTTACGCATATGGCCGCCAGTGTCTGACATTGTTTGCGTCATATGTTGTGTGTTAAGGCAAGCAAGAGTGGAATCGTGGAAGCCATACAGATCTGGATGCGTTTCAAGCAACAGACACAGCTGAACCAGAAGTGCTCAGCTGCAAAGCGCTCCAAGCTCCGTGGGATTCCCAAGCTCGATGACGCCAATGATGCGGGCACCAAGAACTCGCTTAGCTGTACTCTGATTCTGACGGAGGGAGACTCGGCCAAGACTTTGGCCACTGCTGGCCTTGGTGTTGTTGGCCGAGATCGCTATGGTGTTTTTCCGTTACGGGGCAAAGTGCTGAATGTTCGAGAGGCAACTCACAAGCAGGTAGTGTTATAGTGCATAGGTTAATGCCTATTGGATTCCAGTAGCATAGATGTGGAAAATGCAGATAACATTACTCAAATTACATTTTGAGTATTTCATATTTTTTAGAACTGCTTATTACCATGTTTTTTATGCCTCTGCCAACGTAGTGCCGCCAGAGGCATTATATTTTCGGAGTGTTCATCTGTTTGTCTGTGTGTGCATGGACTTTGATTGCAAATATCTTCAGAACGACTGAAGATATCGACAAGCGGTAAACGGCATTAACAGCTACAATCTATTCTGCGTTCAACAAAAAAATCGGTGGACTTTGGTCCACTAACAACAACGGTTAGAGAGGGTTGAGTTATTGCTTGGCTATTAATAGATTCGTGATTTCTACTTTCTCGCGTTACACACCGCAATACGCGGTCTCTGCGATAGCTAGCTTCGTGTCACGTGTCGGCGGAGGCATAATAGTTGACGCAGTCATAACCACCATTTAGTTAAAAAATTATGTTAAGGCTTGAAGCATGTCTGTACTCTGTATGTCTTCATTATTTTTTTTTAAAGTAACTTATTTGGTTTGGTAAATATTCGACTGACATTTTTTCAGAATTTTTTTTTGCAGTAGTTGCCTGCATAATGGTTATCAATACCTTGGCATACATTGGAATTGTAATGTTTAGATAATGGAGAATGCGGAGATCAACAACATTGTCAAGATCGTCGGTCTGCAGCACAAGGAGAAATACACAAGTTCCGAGTCGATGGGGAAGCTGCGCTACGGCCGTATCATGATAATGACTGATCAGGACCAGGATGGATCGCACATCAAAGGACTTCTCATCAACTTCATCCATCACTTCTGGCCTGATCTTCTCAAGCAGAACTTCCTGGAGGAATTCATCACTCCACTAGTCAAGGTCTTGTTCGTGATTAGACTACATTCAAAAATAGGCATCTATGTTGCGGCTTTAGCATGTTGTAGTTTGCTAACGAAATGTATACTGTTTAAGAGACTCGATTTTTGTGATGTTCACTCTTTTGTGTTTAATTTAGTTTTTTCGTATTATTCTTTTTTGCATATTGTATGTCATTGTTATGGATAGACTTTTGTATGTCTAGAAAACCATTTAGTTAGATAGTGGTCACTATTTTTAGAACTAGATGAGACAGATGAAATTCCTGTCATTTGAAGACCTTGCATAGATAAACAAATGGTGAAATTTTGAGGCAGCTGAATTTAGTAGCACAGTGTTAACCAGTGCAGCATAAATGCCCCACTTTTAACACTAAAATAATTTTGGTGGATTTTAACCCCATACTAGAGCAGCCATCATAGAGTTTAAAAGCATAATATTACATGTGCACATACTACTGTGGTAGTAGTATAAACAGACAAAATTGTACAACTGTATGCCTTACTATATGACTGCTATGACATATACAAAACTGAAAAAAAAACTGCCAAAGGTGCAGAATAAGCATTTTTGGCATTTTTTTAATTTTAGACAAAACACAATACTGGACAGAAATAACATAATAATCCAATAGACTGTGCAGCAGTTAAAGAACACACAAAATATGAACACATTTGGCCCACGAATGGCTGAGATATTTGAGTCTGAAATCATTGAAAAATACTACGCGACACACGAACGGGTTGACACCACCCCTGTAAAAAGCTCATTATCGCAGCAAATATATAAGATAGAAAGCTGAAATTTTGCATATATGCTAAGGACACATTTCAGTGCATATGATAATTTTTGTGTGAAAATCTGAGATGGTTGGGTTCCCACCTCTGGTTGATACGACACGGAATGACCCCATTGTGATAATGACGTGGCTCATATTTCTGAAGGACTAGAATAACCTGGGTTTGTGTAACTGTCAGCATAGTTGCTATACTGCTGTATTTGAAACGTTTTCTGCTTCATCTAAAATGTTGCTTGTCAACTAGATCTGCAGCTGTAATGTGTCTGATGTTGCTAGGTGACCAAGAACAAGCAGGAGAAGGCGTTCTACAGCTTGCCTGAGTTCGAGGAGTGGAAAGCCGCCACTGACAACTGGCATACGTGGAAGATAAAGTACTACAAAGGTGATATTTTCTTGCCCACCTGTTTGAGCAAAATTCAGTATTTTTCCGAAAGTCTGCTGTGTTCAGTGAGGTGTTTATTTTAGCATGTTTGGAGTTAGGCATAACTGCACCTTCTGGCTACTGAGAGCGGTGCCATGCAGTTATCTGATGCTATTTACAAAGCAGAATGTTGTAATTTGAGATATTTGTGTGAATTTTTGAGAACTATTTTTGTCTCAAAGTTATTGTGTGTAATCTGTGCATACCATCTGAGCACTTGTTTGCTTGGCATGTCAGGTTTGGGTACTTCGACTGCCAAGGAGGCTAAGGAGTACTTTTCTGATATGGCTCGTCACCGAATTCCGTTCAGATATTCAAACACGGAGGACGACACAGCCATTGAACTGGTGAGTAGTGTTGCATTGTGGTTCAGTTTTCTGCCGACCTTCTTCTATCGTTTGGCACGTTAGAAACTGTAGTGCTGTAGACGTTCATTGCTGTTGAATACTGGCGTCAGTTAGCTGCAGTGTATTGCATGCTAAGTTATACCATAAAACTTCTAATAGGCCCGCAAGTCATTTCTCAAAATGGAAGCCTGGTTTTTAATGCAAGCTGGTGATTCTAGGTCACCTATTTTAATGTTAGCCAGGTCTTCGATACATGTGTCTACCTGGTACGTATTTATCTGGAATGACACTGTTATTGCCACTGCCATCTTAATCGATGGATTAGACAGTTCAGGGGTAAGTAATGGAATGTTCTTTTTTTGACAAAATTGCATGTCACAACATGTTCTGCAGTGTACGTGTACTGTATACCAGAAAAAGCTGAACAAATATGGTCAGTGAACAGTTTTAATTCAATTCGGGTCTCAATGGAAGCTGAGTCTATACAACAAGCTGGGGGTTTTATACAACTTGTGTTAATACAAGTAGTTGGCTTGCATGAGAAGTTGTTTGAAATATTGTTGTAGGCTTTCAGCAAGAAGAAGATTGAGGAACGCAAGCAGTGGTTGACCAACTGGATGGAAGAGCGCAAGCGAAGGGCTGAGCTCAACTTGCCTGAGGTGATTTATTGTTGGCTCTGCATTTTTATTTGCTTCAAAGCAGTCACATTTCCCATTAATAACAATGCATCAGTTGTTTACATTCAAGTGCCTGCGAATATGTAGCCATTGTGACTGTTATATACTGTTATGAACATGTTTATTTGCCATAAAGACAAAAACAGACCGCAAGAAAAGACAGATATGTACAGATAAAAAAACACCATCTGTTCTTATGCGTACAGGTAATGTTGGCATGTATATGTCATGTATCTAGGATTAAAGTGTAAGTTTTTGATCAGATTTACTATCGTGCATTGTTACATCTATTTCTAGCATTAGCTGTATGTGTCCGATAATAACACTATATGCATCGATGAGTATTAATATTATTGGCAGCGTTATTGGGTTTATAAGGTAGCTTAAGTCAGTTGAGTATTAATAGTTGACGAAATAGCAGTTGCCGACAGTCACAGAGTGCTGAAGATTATGCTGAAGTTTTCACTAGATTTTACATCTGTTTTAATGAAAAGGTGTAGCATTTTCACTGCATAGGTTACAAATGCAGATAATAAATGTAGTGACCGTATCTGATGTGGCTGCGGGTCTCGAATACATATTGTTTACTGTAAAAATGTGCTCGTCATTGTTGGTCATTCATTAATGTACATTCTGCTTGCTGCTGATGCTGTCGTTAATGTTCCTGCTGAAGCATTCTGTTACTAATCTGTTATTTTTCCTTTTGCAGCTCATGATAATCATCTTATGTGTGTGTGTGCTGCTGGTGTAGCTGTATTTGTACGGCAAAGACACGAAGAAGGTGACGTACAATGAGTTTGTGAACCGTGAGCTTGTATTGTTCAGCAACATGGACAATGAACGCTCAATTCCTTCACTTGTGGATGGTAAATATTATAAGTTTTGTTTTATTCTTTTGGTTCATTATTAAGTCAGTTCTGAAGTGTATCGTTGCAACCAGCACTGATTTGTGCATTCGCTTCCTTGGTTAATGCCTGCTGGCTGTGTAATATATATACTGTATTCGTTTTTTTTTTGCTGCTGTGTCTCTTCTGCCAGAATGCTTGTGCGTTGTGTATCTTTTAATTTTTTTGTTTGATTATAAAGCACTGCAGCATGAATGGTGCATGCAGATATTTCTGTTTAGTTACATGGCTGTTGCTGGACTGCTGTGTGGCAGGTTTCAAGCCAGGCCAGCGTAAAGTGGTGTTCACGTGCTTGAAGCGCAATTTGACGAAGGAGATCAAAGTGGCGCAACTGGCTGGCTCTGTTGCCGAACATTCAGCGTACCATCATGGCGAGGTGGGTTAGGCCATTGAGCTGCTTGCTGTCTAGTGACTATTGCCATAATTGGCATGAGAGATAAATGGTTGACTTCTTACCAACTAGAAATATCTGCCTTGATCTCGTTGGCATTTTGGTTTAGCCCATTAAGTGAAGTGAATGATAGCTAGGCAATAGGCATAGATGGCTAGTTGCCCCTCAGTCTAAAACAAGTTTGTTAGTTTTGTCGGAATATGGGATTACCTTCTTGTACATGTAAATAAGATAATCACTGTTTTCTGTAAACTGAAGGCATCTGTCAGGCTACGAAGTAGTATAAGGAACCTTGTGCAGTTTTGGTGATGTACGCATTGTGATCATGCTGTCACGTTCATGCTGTATTGCATTTCTAATGCAAATTCCTGTTCTTGCCATTTTTTGTGGTATTCGCATTTATGCATCTTGTCACAATGTCACAGCATTGGAAGATGTGCGAAACTGCACAGTTGAATTGTTTTGTGATTTATCAAAACAACGACGTGAGTATTCCTAAAATGTGTAAATGTTGTGGTATTGATTTCAGCAATCGCTGATGGCGACTATCGTCAATCTGGCTCAGAACTTTGTCGGCAGCAACAATATCAACGTTCTGATGCCGATTGGTCAGTTTGGAACTCGTCTGCAGGGAGGCAAAGACTCTGCTAGCCCACGTTACATCTTCACCATGCTCAGGTTGGTTATCCCCATCTGTAGCATCCCGAATAATAGACTGCAGCACAGTTTGGTGAACATTTTTTTACAATTTGAACTCTTCTTATTCAGATGTGTTGTCATCTGATGTGAGTTATTAAGTATACATAGCCAGGACAGTATACTGTTTAACATCAGAGTGAAGACAATGTGTCATGATCGAACATTTTTAATGGTTAGTTGGCCTGATCTGCACAATTGTTGTAACAAGTGTTGTTTGTTGGATATTGTAGTTCTTTGGCGAGACATGCTTTCAATGCACAAGACGAGCCGTTGCTGCGTCACCTGAGAGACGACAACTTGAGAATTGAACCGGAGTGGTACATTCCCGTCATACCAATGGTGTTGGTGAACGGCGCTGAGGGCATCGGAACTGGATGGAGTACCAAGATTCCGAACTACGACGTGCGCGAAATTGTGAGAAATTTGAGGCGCATGTTGAATGGAGAGCAGCCAACTGACATGGTGAGCTGTTGTTTCAGCACTAGTCAGCATGTTTTGTCATACATTTGAATTGTTTGTCTTTTCATTCTGTCATTGTTTTTTTTGTCGACGGGTTTAAATTACTTGCTATGAATTTTTCTACTTTTCCCAAGTCAGCAACAAATTCGTAGATTTTACTAATAGTTGATTTGCAGTGATTGACTTAGAAATTCCTATGTCACAGAGAATAATGACTTGCTGTATAAATAGAAACTCGAGTTGTGTAGTGTGTTATCAGTCATTTCAATTTTTTAAAAGATATTTGTTTAAGTCAGATATTTATAAGATGTGCAATTGTGCAATTTGGTTTTTTTATATTCAAACTGTTAGTCCTCAGATAAGCAGCATGTGATACTGATGGTGTGAATTTGCGTGTAGGTTCCGTCGTTCAAGAACTTCCGCGGCACCGTGGAAAGGGTCGACAGCGAGCGTTACGTCACGAGTGGCGAGATTGCTGTCTTAGATGAGCAGACAATTGAGATTACTGAGCTGCCTATCAGAACGTGGACTCAGTCGTACAAAGAGAGCGTCTTGGAGCCCATGCTTCTAGGCACAGACAAGACACCTCCTTTCATCGTGTCAGTATTTGTGATGAAATAGCTATATGCTTCTATATGATTACAGGGTATTGTGCTTTAATTAGTTTGTTGGCGGTATTGATGTGTTTTGTTAGGACAATGGTTAGAATAGCTATTGTCCTATAGTGCGTGTTCCTGGAGTTTAAACCATTTGCTGGCCATATGGTGCCTAAACCAGTGTTTAGTTTGCATTGCTGTAGTTAGATTGTGCAAATGTGAATCTTTTGTTAATTAGTATTAGGTTTGTCTGTATGTGTATGTGTTATTTGTATATGTGGGTGGTTTTAAATATGTATTTGGGTTTTTGTCTTAGTTTGTTCTATTTTTGATGTTGATTTTTGTTGGCATTGCAAGTGATTGCCTTGGCGACTGACTGATAATCTCAGAAATGACCTGTAATGTGTCGAGCAGGTCGCCAGACTTCTTGCTCACTCACTGCCCCAATATTGACTGTCACTAGCAGTTTTAATGAATTTCATATTGTGCATATGTAGTGTGCATAAGTTTAATTAGCTGACATTGTTTTATAGTGGCATGTTTGTTGTAGTGATTACAAGGACTACTGCACGGACACGACTGTCCGCTTCGTGGTCAAGATGTCGGCTGCCAATATGAGCAAAGCTCATCAGGATGGCCTGCACCGCACATTCAAGCTGCAGACAACATTGTCCATCGGCAGTATGGTATAAATTAGCTGCATTTAGCTTTCTAAGTCCATGTCTTCATCATTTTTGTAAGTTAATTGTTAATTCACTGATGCATTTCTTTGGGGCAGCAGGGCCCCTGTTCTCCAATATACAGCATTCTGACTTTGATTTGACTTTGGAGTTTTTGTTTTTTGTGTTTCTGCAAAGGTTATACTTTGTTTCATTATTGTAAAGGTCAAACTTACCACTCCATCACTATGTGTTTGTGTGCATTCTGCCTGGAAAGGCCGTCCCCCGAAATAACCCATATCGTGTCGGGTGGGATGTTAAACCCTATTCACTCACTCATTCACTTAATCACAACAGGAAAGTCACCTTAGGTTTAGAATTCATCTGCGGCAGTTGTCTGAAGTTTTCATTGGAGACCCAGCCTAGTCTGAATTAACGTTGGAGAAGAAGTTGCATTACATAAAAAAACAGTTTGTTGATGCACAGGGTGATCACTTGTCTGGAAACCAGGAATAACAGTTTATAACTGTCAGGGATTTTAGTCAAAATCCAGGAAATGTCACAAAAGAAAATTTTTTCAGGGAAAATTACCTTAAAACGTTCGTAAAATTCTTTCAACAGACTTTTTAGTATCAGTCACTTAGTATGAGGGTTGATCAATAAGTAATGAGAATCATTGTGTTTGACTTAAATTTTGTTCACAATTTATATACCTGTAAAAAGTACATATTCTTCAAAAACGTATGGGTTTGTTGTAGATGTGACGTCATCGTAATTTATGACGTCACAGCGAGTTAAACAGAAACAATTTGGAGTGTTAACATGAAAAACGTAGAATTAGACTCGTTGTTGCACGACAATTTTTCGGTTACCATAATTGTGTACCAGTTGAAATGATCAGGAGTGCTTTGAATTGTTGGGAAATTTGTAATGTCCAGAGAGTGGTTATTCTCAATGCAATATCTAATTTTTAGGAAAGTTTTTTAACAATTAACACTTCACTTGACACTTAGAGGCTGGTGTGGTTGCAGTTTCGGTTGCTAGTGGCTGTTATTGATGTCTGTCATTAATGAATGCATTGTAGGTGCTGTTTGATTCTGCGTCATGCATAAAGCGCTACACGAGCGTGACTGAGATCCTGACTGAGTTCTACGACCTGAGGCTGCAGTACTACGTCAAGCGCAAAGAGTACATGGAGGGCATGCTGAGTGCTGAGTCACTGAAACTGGCAAACCAGGCACGCTTCATCTGTGAGAAGATCGACGGACGTATTGCCATTGGTAAAGATGCATTTGTCTTCTTATTGTTTCTAGCATTTATGTACAAATGCTCAATTTATGTACACTCTGTAAGGATTGTGGAAGAAGTCCATCTTTGCCATTATGTGGCTATTGTATTGTTTTTCCATAACTGAATAATGTGACATTGACCACTGTCAAAAGAACAATATTGACTGTGTGTTGATGAAGTTGGAATTTTGTAGTTGTGTTACAGGTTTTAACTGACGTTTGATGTGCAGAAAAAATGTGATTTAATTGGCTTAGTTGATGGCCTGTTTTAATGAAAGTTATTGCATGTATGTGAAATGCAGAGAAGAAGTCGGTGAAGGAAATGATTCAGACAATGGTTCGTGCCAAGTACGACTCCGATCCAGTGAAGGCCTGGAAGGAGTCTCAGAAAAAGATTATGGTATGTACGTACACCAGTGCAGCGTTTGGTCGAGTGGACGAAATACGTTTATTGTGCGCTGTCTTTTAAATGATCATAGCAGCAATCCAGCATGTTTGTATTTTACATTGATATTTAATTACAGTATGTATAAACTGTAGTAATCTACATGTATAGTGGTAATGATTGCCGTGTTGAGTTTTGAAGGTTTGTGGTTGTGTATGACTTGTGTCATTGTTGTTGTTGTTGGCAGAGAGAGATGGAGGTAATTGATTTGTCTTAGCTTGCTTGCTTGTTTCTGATTGTGCTGGCTTGCTTCCCTGCATGCTTTGTGTTTTTTGTTCTACCATTGCATGTAAATCTGGTCATTTCCATCTTTTTCATTTCTGCTGTTTTGTGTCTTTGACATTTCCCCACTTGGATTATGGAAAAAAGGTGAAAGTTCAGTTATGTTATTTTTATGATAAATGTGTTTAGTTTGAGTTTGAATATTTTTTCAGTGACATGTCACTTGGTGACTGTAAGGACATAAGTACTAAATAGCTGCATTGTAAACAAAAATATTTAGTATGTTGTTCTGTTTGTTTGGCCATTTTTGAGAAAACTACTTATATTAGTTTTACCATTTAATCATTGGCTGACTGAGGAAAATAGCAAACACAGATGCACTCATTACTTTGATTTTTCATTTGTGCATTATTTATGTGTAGATTGAATATAAATTTTGTGTCTGGCAAATTTAGCCACGAAATGTTATAAAATCTTAACCTGTTGATTTATAATGTATTTAGGAAAATCTTAGAGTAAAATACTCCTTCATAAGTGCACAGAAATTCTGAAATTACTTATGTGCCAGTTTTCAGTATCCTGTTTTTCACATTTTGTGGCTTTTTGTTGTCACTATGTTATGCGTGCTGTTTCATGCATGATCCATATGTGCTTCAGCATATGTCTTCTGGCTGCCTGTCTGTATGTTGATTTGTGGTTGTGTCGTAATTAATAGATAGTTTGTAGTCTTCACTCTTTGGAGCCCCAAGGATGGCAGTCTTATCCAAAGGGAACTTTCCTGGAATGGGGTTGAATGGGGATGGATGTATAAAAGTGCCAGGAAGCCACATAATATCTCTGAAGCTGGTCAAGATAGGACTCAAGTTGTTGCTGTTGACTAGTAAAATGTAGCAAATTTGCACACTTTCAATTATCCCAGAAATCAGCAACCATGCATGAGCTTTGCAGCCACCATAGTATAGCTGCAGAATCTGCTCGCAGTTTTTTATAATAACTTTTTTGTTACGTAGCTTTGCTGCTGTCAAATCTCTTTACCTTGTACTCTGTTTTTAAAAATTATTCTTTACCCTTTGCAGAACCATGATCGTTGATCGATCTTATGTGCACTGTTTGGTCACCTGTTGCCGATTGACGGCAGTATCATCTGAATTCCTGTTGCTTTGTCTGTGGCTTTTTTTCTGTTGATGGCTGTCGTCTGTGAATCAATGGTGCTGCTGTTGACTATTGGCTTGACATGTAAAATGTTGCTATAGCTGTTGCTGTTTGATTGTACTGCATATGTATTTCATTTATATTTTGCTGTAGTTTTTGGCTGAAGGTTAGGTCGAGACTTTGACATGATGTGTTGTCTGTCACCATCTTTGTCTGTTGTGCATGTATTGTGGCTAAACTGTATGTTGTAGCGCGTTGGCGATGGTACCGTTGGATAGGACTATGATAAGTTCCTACCTTAGGCTGTAGTAGTAAGCATGTCTTTATCTGCAGCAGTTTGGTTGCAGTTTTGAATGCAAAGTTGCTGCCTGCATCCAATCGCCCATGTGCACTCAATTACCCTACTGTATCCTAGTGTGGATTATAGAGTTTTGTATAGTAGCATCACCTTGGTCTGTGTAGGATTGTAGTCACTCTGGGAAATTGCTTTTTTTCTGTGACCGGAAATGGCACGCTGGCCTTCAGCTGTCATAGGTTGGCCCACACTAGCCACAGATGGAGTTTTTGTTATTGGTTGGCCACTGTGTTGTTACTATTACTACTGCTGCTGTGTAGAATTGAGCTTCCAGTGAAATCTGATATGTCACAGCAAATGACACTTTTCAATCAAACTTTAAAAAATAGCCACAGATGATCTCCTTGCTGTGTGCCGTTTCTATATTTTAGGCAGATAAAATATTATTCATTTCATAATGATAAGAAGATTATGCCTCATTCTGTAAAGTTCATCAAGATGCTGTTTTTTAAGTGTGCGAGTCTTGAGTAATGGCAGAAGTGCATTGACAATCAACGAATTTCTGCATTAAATGTGTGTGACGTCTAGAAAGCGGACCATGTGTCGGACACAGAGGATGAAGCAGATGATGAGACTTCGGACTCAAAGGGTCCCGACTTCAACTATATCCTGAACATGTCGCTGTGGTCTTTGACCAACGAGAAGAGAGATGCGCTGCTGAAGCTACGAGATGAGAAGGCTGAAGAGTTACGCAAGCTACGTTTTAAAACACCTCCAGATCTGTGGAAGGAGGATCTGAACAAGCTCGTTGACGAACTTGATGTACGATGTTTATTGAACGTTTTGCTTGTAGCAGTTGTGCTTATTATATAAACATTTAGGTGTGCAAAAACTTTAGTCAGTTTTCTACAAGTTGTATGCACAAGTGTGTAGGTCCTTGAACTTGATTAAATGTGTAGGCCCATTACAAATAATTTTATCGAGATTAATGTTTTCTTTTGTTTTTTATGCTTTTGTTTTTGATATGCTTTGTTTTTGCTTTGGGTTATTTCTGAAGATGTCATTGAAGGATGAGTGATGCAATATAACACACACATCCTCAGTGTATATACGTTGCAAGTCATAACTGAGCACAACTAATGAGTGCTGTTTGGTGTCAAACTGATGTAATTAGGTGGGTGGATAGCTAATTACCAAATGCATGATCTATCATTGTAACAGTTTTTTTTAGCAATATCTCAGGAACTACGGTAGATCAGAAGTTGAAGCTTTGCAGTTAGATACAGATTGTGATGAATGAGGGTTTAATGCCAGTTTTCATTGTTTTGCCTTGGCTGCAACTGTGCTGAGGTGTCCAGTGATGAGGCAATTTTGCTTGTATTTATCAATGTGCTGATTCGTTGCTATACTGATATCAGCACTGCTGCTACCACAGATAGTAAGCAAGATGGCTGTAGAGGCACTATTTTGTGATTAACCACAATGTACTTTATACCCCGAAATATTTCAGTGACTCAACACCCGGACAGAAATGTCTAGCAATTGCTTAAACTGTTCATAGTCAGTTTCTTTCAGATGAGCTGGCAGACTGTTTCACATTTTTGGACCTGCAGCAGCAAAACATCTGTCTCCATAGCTGCTATAGGTCCATCTGAATGACTTATGGTGCTGGGAAAATAGGTCTTATGCCATTTTGCCTTGATAACTGGGTGTGTGGTTGGCTCATTGGTATGTGCATTATACTGTACACTGTGCAGAAAGTCGAGCAGCGGGAGCGTGAGGACGAGGCAGCTGGTATTCAGAAAGTTCACGGTGGCAGTGGCGATAGCAGGGGCAAACATCGGCCAAAGAAGCTGGCTATGGCGGAAACGAAGCCGTCAGATTTCGGCGAACGTGTTGTACCAGTTATAGATGCTGCGCTGCGAGCAAAGGTGGAGGCTGCAGCAGCAAAGAAACAGAAGGCAAAGGTATTGCTGTACTTGATCATTTTAATGGACTTTTGATGAGTACGCACAGAGAAAGGGTCTGATGTGGCCGTTTCTTTATCCTGAACTTACCACCACCGCAGCTATAATCTTCTTTCTCTTCATACTGAGTTAACACTAATTTTGCATCTAATTTTGCTACCACTTTTCTCACATGGTGTCTTTGTATCCTGCCACAGTATGCGTCACATATATGCAGCTATAGCTGGTATCTAATGGTCAAAATACCAAGTGGCTTGAACTTAAGTAATCTAGTGATGTCGTCAGTTAATTCATGTATGCATTTCTTAACAAGTTATCGTTTAGCCCATGAATGATCGGTGTCTTTGCTGCTATATTGCTGTATTGCACACGATTTATCGTTTTTTCAATATTTTATTTCTGTAGTGAGTTTATAAATTTTGGTAATCCCATACCGGGAATCTGCAGCAGATCTATATAGTTATCCCACTTAGCTTGTTGTCATGCAAAACTGCAATACACCACATTGACAAATACTTGAGATCACGACTTTGATAAGAGCGTGAAAGTTAGTTTGAGTGAATTATGTGTCAAGAGTTACCATTTGTTGTTATCTTTCGTTGCAACAGGAGCTGCAGGAACGTCGTGAGGCTGGCTTAGGTGATGACGATCTATCTGATACTGAATCACGACCACTCTCCGAGAGAGTTGGAGCTATTGACGGAGGTTAGTTGCTGACTGTCTAATAGCTGATTATTAAGGGCTGTCAGCACAGCTTGATATGCAGATGCCCTGTCTTTGCCACAGCAGAAGTGCCCGTGTGGATGTCACGCTGCAGTCTATGTTCATGAAATCTTTATTGTCAGCTCTGTGATAGATTCTAGTCAGTTTTGTTGTTTTCTTCCACCTTTAGTAGGCAGTTCTGGGGCATTATTTTGTTTTTCGTTTCTAACCATCTGTGTACGCTGAACGTTGCTGTGTTGTATATCGTCTCACATAGATGATGCAAAGCCTGCTAAGAAAAGTCGTAAAAGGAAGCTCACAGCTCCAGATGGGCCAAAGAAACCGACCATTATCAGCAGCAGCCATAGCCCAGCTAAGGCTTCTAGTCCTGCGAAGAAGAAGGGAAAGAAGCGCAATCCGTGGTCAGATTCCGAAGGCTCGGACGCCAACGACAGTGACAAGTCCGACCTGGAAATGGATACTAGTTTCACGAACATCGCTGAGCGAGAAAAAGCACCAAGAAGAGCAGCAGGTCAGGCATGTTTTCTCTGTAATTCTGCATAAGACTGCGTAGTAAACTGCTTTTGTAACCTAGTCCGTGTTTCAGAGTGGTGTGAAGTTGTAATCAGTTTAGTATGTTGGGTCTGTTGCCCATTTTCATTTTGGGGTTTAGGTTTCACTAATTTTCATTACAGGATGGCCACTTGTTTGGAAAACCTGACAGTGTCGGGGAATTTTGCCAGCTGTCAGGAAAAATGAGGAAATTGGCCAACAGTCAGAGTGACATCTTTCCTGCAGAAACTGTTTATTGTTGACTTTACTTTTGGGAGAGTCCGAACAATAGCGTTTAGTAGCTTGATGATAATATAATGTTTCAGACTATTTTTGTGGCATTGCATTATGTTTCTATTATTTTGTATTATATGATGCCATATTTTGTTTAGTTTATTAGTATGCATGAATGATGTGGGTAACTGCAACGTGGCTAGTTACAACATGGGGAACAGTGCCGCTGTGTCAGGGATTTTATATTGCTGGACAGTGGTCGATGTGTGGACAGAACACTCCTACTGATGGTGGTTTACAGTACATACATCAATTGATTGTAGCATCGAAGGTGCAGTACAAGTTTGCTGATGATGATGATGACGAAGATGATGACAACAATGATGCCATTAGCGGTGGAGGGGGTGATGGCGCACATAACAAACATGACAGCTCGTCCGATGATGGTGGAAGAGATAGCGACTTCAACCCTGCTGCATCGGATGATGACGATGACTACTCCAAACCAGCTGCTCCACGGTTTGTGTCTTCATTGTCGGTATTGCATTTTTCTCTTTGTTTGCTGATATGCCGGGTAAGTTCTGTCTCTGTATTGTACAGGGTGGTCCAAAAAAACCGCACAAAGTTAATGACACCATAATTTTGCAACCGTACGTCATAGAGTCATGTGGTTTTCAGCAAAATGTTCCAAAAGAAATTTCTTACGTGACTAAAGTCAGTAT
>Ga0209367_1001957_pt1 | contig 26488 bp, 10 predicted proteins | sample WorMetLIZISLAND2_FD_187412 | JGI IMG/M metagenome (GOLD analysis project Ga0209367, IMG submission 187412) | Marine gutless worms symbiont microbial communities from Max Planck institute for Marine Microbiology, Germany - Olavius geniculatus... ... | reverse complement strand
TTGGACAAAATTAATAACACGATAAAATATAATTTTCGCGCATATAAAAATGTTTCTTTGTACGAAAATAATTTTTATGTTTACTCAAATAATGTGCTATCTTTTATAAATATCATGCATGTTTCTCATTTTTATTGCAATTTAAACGCAAAATTGACAAGAATTAAAGTTTTATTTTTTTCAAATAAAAACAAAACGTTTTTTATCTATACTGTTTAGAGTGACAAGAATAAGAGCCAAGTCAGATCAAACCAGCTCTATAGATGAATAGATATATACTGAAATGACTGAAAAGGTATAATTTCGGTTAATTATATTATTGCATTAATTATAGTTGCGCTCTACCGTGCCAAAGTGCATACACTAGGATTAAAAATATGCTGAGAAGGTAAGTTGGCTGATACGAATCTGCCATCAGTGCACTATAAAAATCGTACAAGTACAAGAGATTCGTTCTATTAGAATATGATAACTTCAGACACCGCACACGTCGTTTTACCGGTAAACCTGGATTTTGATCGTCTTCACAGTACAAGACAAAACTCTTTGTAATTATTTTTCTTTCACAAAATTCCACAATGTTTACTTTGTTTTTTTGTCTAGTTTTTTCTTTTGTCTAGTTTCTCTCAGTCTCCTTTGGCGTACAAACAACACTGCTTCTCTTACTCAGCAACGGTACAGTGAATCCAAACCTAAAACAACTTTACATGTTAACGAATAGGGTGTTTACACGATTGAGCAAACATCGAGCAGCTAGCTGGACGTTCTATGGCAATTAGCATGCTAATTAAGAGGGCGGGCGAGTTGTAATTGGAAGGCCTATATAACACGTGATCAGCTGTGGGCTAAGAGCCTAAGCCTAGGCCTACATTTGAGCCAAGGGCGGGGTTCCAATAGGCCTGTTTAAGCCAGCTCGATGTTTGCTCGATGTTTGCTCGATCGTGTAAACACCCTATAAGTCTAGTCTGCGCTGGTTAATCGTCAATGCTGACCACGTTGTTTCTGGCTAAACGGAATTAGGATATGGAACTATATGGAACTGCTGTCTTATTAGTCGATCACACTACAAATCGTTGCCGCTGCTAAAGTGTTCCGACAATTCTTGTTGCCGCGCGACTTACCGATCGACGTTTTCAACCGTCGTCGCCGTTGCTTCTGCGTGTCAACTGACTTCACTGCGTGTCATAGCATTTCTGTAACGTTGGTCGATGTACCGTTTCGTAAGCCTAGGCGTATTTTAATGCTTTATAATTTGACAGTTTATTGAGACACAAACAATAAACTGATTGTTGTGATATTTGCACAATCTATACTCGCCGTTTCGGCGAAATATACGCAATCACTACTGCAGTTCTTTCGTTTGTAAACCTAGTGGAGTAGTGGTTTTCCGTGTTCAAAATCAAAAAATTTGAGATAAGGCTCACGAGACGCGCGAAATCCTATAGCAGTTTCTGTTCGCAAACTGTCAGGTTTTCTCCAGCTGTTTTGACGACTTTTACGGGGATACCGCTCTTTGATGCCCTTGTGCGCAGGTTTCCTTGAACCTAAAAAATCGAGACTTAAACCGTCGAAATCTACGTTCAATGCTAAAAATTTCATATGCAGCTTGTCTATGTCTATCTCAATTGGTTTTAGCGCAATTCGCTCTTGAAAAGTGTCTCGCAGCCCAAAATCGCCAAAAAATCTATAAAAAACCCTATTTAAGGTCATCCAAAATCATTGAAATTGGTGGCAATCGAGAGCCAGTGTACGACTTTCTATTAGTGATTAATAGTAACATAGATCTTATCTCGCACCGTTACTGAGATACAGCGACTTATTGGCCGAAAATCGCAAATTTTGACCACCCCTCTTATTTAGCGCTCTCGTTCGGGGTGACCCCCTTCGAATTTATGAAAAACTTCACGGCTCCCAAAAGTAGAGTCTTTCGGGCAGCTGGCAGTAAAAATTTGGTAATTCTAGCTTGCACGGTTTTTGACTGATCTACCCGTGTGACAGACGGACAGACGGACAGACAGACGAACGGGCAGACAGAATTACGACGCCATGACGCGCTAAAAGCAGTAGGCCTAGTTGCTTTCGCGCGTAATAACTGTGGAAAATGACGAGATGTAGTAGAGTAAGCTTATGACAACCTAAATTTACCTAATTAATGAATTTAATATTAAATTACTAATAATTAACTTAAGTAAGAATTTAGTCGTTAAAATTAACTGCCAACAGCTGTTTTGTTGATTGCTATTTGAGAAAAGATACTCGAAGTTAAAGTTAAAGTTGTCTTGAATCAAATCGGACTATAAAAACAATTTTTTTCGCCAGATGACGCCACCTAATGTTCAGTTTCTTCTTACGCAGCAGATTAACTTACGAAACTATCTAGAAATCAACAGTAACACAACGATATAAGTATTTAGCTGACCTGTGGAGTAGCCAGCATGGAGCTCAGCTAATCGAACAGTTGCTCTTCAGAATTTTCAAATACAACTTCGCGTAATCTTGCAAAAAGCAATATTGTGTGCAGAAAATAAGCGCTAAGTGCACTGCCCTGAATTATGTCCATACGATCTGGTAGATAAGAATTTGCAGTTGAAAACTAATAAACAAGGTGTTAGTTTAAAACTGTAGTCTAATTGCTGTCCTGACCAAACCGTTTCCTGAATCCTAAATATGCTTCTAATGTCGTTTCTAACTGGACCCTTGCTGCAGATCAGCTCCCGACAACTTGACGACTTTTGAATTCTGAAGTTCTGATACACGTTTTCTTCTGTTCTCCAATTGTGGCACATGCCATTTCGAGGGAGGCAGGCACAGAGTGACGTCAGCAGTTAACCGTCATCAATCGAGTTTCAGTGGCTGCAGACTGAGTTGGCCTGACGAGTCGACATTTGAAAGCAACTACCGACTCAAATGAGTTTTTCGTTGTGCGGGTGAAGTTTGCTTTTTACGCTTTGCGTATTTTGAATTCTATAGAAACTTCGCTCATTGGAACATTGTAACTTGTGTAAAATTTTTGGAAATAAAATATGTTTACTTTAAGAGCATATTTTGTTGTTGTATGCAAATTAAGTTAGGCTAAGTATTTAAGTTACCACTTATTAGCTTTTAACATAAATTTACAATCTAGCAAACAATGGCGTTTACTGTGATACTGCACAGCAATCTAACTGAATTTGGTGGATATGTGGGTCTGGTGTTAGCCTACATCATGTCACAGACTAACTGATTGCAAATTAAATTATCTTGATGTTAGGTTATGTATTAAAATTAGCAATCGCATATATAAAATCTAACGTCTTATGCGTCCAACATTGGCTGGCATTTATGGCGATAAAGCGGGCACAATACGCGGAAAACCAGATGTCAATAAATGTTGGTGAGCAGATGACAATACGATACGTATAAACTATACACGACACTGAAAATAAAAGTAATCTTACAGTTACTTACATTTTTCAGGTTAACAAAATAATTGATGATACAATATGATCATTATATATGTTTAGTTTTTTAATATAAACTGGCGTTCCCAAGATGAAGGAACCACACGGGCTGGTCCGTGACGACGGCATGCCACCTGACGGTTTGACATTGCTGCCATGGAACTCTGGGCGCAGCGCCACTTGGGACGTCACAGTGGTCGACACTCTGGGAAACGCTCATCTGCAGCAGAGTGCCATCACCAGTGCCAGTGCCGCTGAGACTGCAACTGTCAGCAAAAGAAACAAGTACAGCACTGGTAACACGTGTCAGCACCCAGGAGTTCTTGGCACAAATCGAAAGGCAAACAGTCAGCAGGTGACGACGGACCCCCGTGAAACGACGTTCTTTTTCCAGCGCTTGTCGGTCACCGTCCAACGCTTCAACGCGGCATGTCTAGATGATACGTTCGCAATTTTCGAGCCCGCATCGTAACCATTCCGGACATAATTACCGTATTCCGTATCTCAGCCTTCGGGAATTGAGTATTGGGGCTCTAATAAAAAAAATATATTATTAAATGTTTTTTAACAACCCAGGAAGTAACATAAATACCCACATTATCGCACGTACGTCCCGCGTCAAAAAAGCGACAATTGACCGACCAGAATTGCCACACAGCTGAGCCAAAGTCAACAGCTATTACGAAACGGCAACGTCTGTTGATCGTGCTGAGTTTAATGATTGGCTCAGTACCAAGAGCGTTCATTCGGTCGGTTGGTCGTTCTGAGCAAGCATTCCGATCGCCATGTCAAAGGAGCTATAAATAAAGCGGACACACAGACAGACAGACAGACATACGCTTTAGATTTGCTAAGTTTTAAAGAGCTGTATCAGCGACAGCTCATTAACGCAACATGCATGGAGAGAATTACGCAGGATCGATAAAGACGGCAGTGAAAAAGACTCGCGGCTGAACGACGCGCTAGAGAATGGTCGGTCATCGTTATGATCAACTGTCGTCAGTGCTCAGAGAGAAAAGTCGCCGATTCGCTACTAAACAAATGATTAAATGAATAAATGAACAAACGAACAAACAAATAAATGAACGACTTTTTAAATGAATAACTCCTTAATACTAATTTCTACGAAAGTTGTCTTTGAAAATAATACTTATCTGCATTGTAGTCGTCGAGAAATTGCGACGACGCTGTTATAAAACACCGCCGACATTGTGGTGAAAGACCGGAAAACGAAGTACGTCATGAAATAAAAATGCGAGTACACTGAGCCTACACATGCGGCCAGCAATTAGCCTACCGTAGGCTATACTTAAGTAACGGTCGAGCTTATGGTATGAGTTGTCGTCTGTATGTCGTCTGTCGTCGTCCGTAACGAATACATCGTGGCTAAGCGTTAGGTCGTAAGAATAAACTTTTACACGTGCATTAACCACGTGCCTTAAAATCGGGCATGCAAAATTTCAGCGATCTAGTGCAAAAGAAACATTTTCAAATCAAGGTTGAATGAAGCGTGTAGAAAATTTAATTGAAAAACTGGCCATGTCTTGGAAACGGTGAGAGATAGGGCCAAGGTTACCATGATCGCTAATAGAAAATCGCATATAAGCATTCAAATGACATAATATCATTAACCTTGGATAATCTTGAAGATAAGTACTGCAACAAAACTGTGTCCAAAAACAGAACAAAAACTGTACATGCTGTAGCGCGTCTTCCTTTGCGACAGCTGAGCTTTTGTTTTCTTAGCTACTACCGTGTTGGCATTTTGGAGCGAAAGTAGCCGCGGTCGGCTTGCAGACGTAGCAGCTTGCTGCAGATCGGCGCATTATAACCAGACATTAGCAGCAGCAGCAGCAGCAGCAGCGTTGCATCACTGTGACCACATCATTCGACTGCGGCTGACGACCGGGTTGCCAGAGCAACACGCACTGCGGCGAAGAGACGTTTCGTACCGTAATCAAACTCTACTTGGCGATTCTTTCACATCGGACGTCGCGATGAAGTGTGGCACCGGGCTTCTGCTGACGGCAGCCGTCATAACGACGCTTTGGCTGGTCGTCGTTGCCGACGCACACTATCTGTCGGACAAAGATGTAAGTGTCACCGTACTGCCACTTTCAGCGTCTAGTACCTAGTGCGCAAGCACGAAACTGTTTTTCGTTAGGGCGGAACATTAATAAAAAGCCATTAGTAAGAAAAGCCGAAGGACTGCCAGATTAAAACGGCAAGAAAAATGCAGGCAAAAGTGCAAATTTGTTGCATTTTCTTGGCATTTATCACCGACACATAGATGTCATTTTTAAAAGTGTGCGCTATATTAATTACGTAATTAATCACTAATAGAAAATCGCATATTAGCATTCAAATGACACAATATCATTAACCTTGGATAATCTTGAAGGTCAGTACTGCAACAAAAATGTATTCAAAAACAAAACAAAAACTGTATATGCTGTAGCGCGTCTTCCTTTGCGACAGCTAAGTTTTTTGTTTTCTTAGTTACTTGTGCTTGCAATGCTCTGCGGCTGCTGAGAAAATCGGCTTGTCGGCGAAAGACTGTAGGACAGTATTAGGATACTGTAATGAAACTAGTATGGGAATGGGAGTGTATCTTCTCGGAAACTAGATCGACTTGAACGAAGCCTCCATGGCAAATAAATGCCTGGTCACGGAAGATTAACCCCGATGAATTTTCGGCGGAATCGCTTCAGTCAGTTTAGCAGCTTTGCATATAGCGGCATCCGAATATGTCTGCCAGCTTTTTCTTGTTATCCGCTCCGGTTCTCGATGCATCGTTTTAGTTACCTGCTGTTTACCAATCACAAACCTTGGTATGAACACTTAATACATTGTGCATTGGTGCCGAACTTTAAATTTTGTTTTTTCGCGCGAAGAAATTGATTTACTAAAAGCCAAGAAAAAGCAAGAGTTGGGAATAGGCCCTTATTTTCTGTACGAACATCAAAGGTCACAGGATACTAAGGTAATACGATTTATTTTATCTGGTAGAAAATACACGATAAAGGTGCTCTATCTTTACAACACTGTGTCCCAAAAAGCATCACCGACATTTTCGACTGTAACTTTAAAACCAATTATTAGATTCTGATCATTTTTGGAACGAATATTTTTGACGCAACTTACCATCAAATAACTGTTCAGTTTTCCACCTCACCTACTCGTATGCCTTTGCACTACTTATAGAAATCAGATTAAGCGAAATGTGTTGAAATAAGCAGAAAACCTGAAAAAAACATCTCCGACATTATCGATCGTAACTTGAAGATTAGCAGATTTTAATATTTTTTTTGGCAAAAATATTTTGGACACAACTGGCTATTAAATAAGTGTTTTAGTTTTTACTTCACACAACGTCTGCTTTTGCACTACCTGGGGTAAGCAGACCAATCATAATACGTATTGAAATGAATGAAATAGTCAATAAATTCCATCTGTCCTAATTTGTGGGCCCCAACAGCAGGTCTGTTACAAGGTTTGATTGTCATGCAGCAGTGTGTCTACCAGATAAAGTTGCAATTAAACTGCAGGCAGTTAAAAAATGGACAACTAAATGAAATGTCAGCCAAAATGTCAAAAATGTAAACAAAATGTGTTTTTACGCGTTACGTTAGTTAAGCTATTATATCGCATTTAATAAAAAAGTGATATTTCGTTGGTTGTGATTTCCCCAGGTAGTGCAAAAACAAACGTTGGATGAGGTGGGAAGCTGATTGGTCGTTTGGTGGCAAGGTGTGTCTAAAATATTCATAGCAAAAATTACCAAAATATGTTAATTGGTTTTTAAGTTACAGTCGAAAATGTTGAGATGTTTTTGGGACACAGTTGTACAGATGTTCTGCCATTGCGTTAGCTAAGTCTACAGGGTGGGACAAAAAATGGCACCATTTTTTGTATATTTTATAACTTTACCAAATATTAACCGATTTTTAAAGTTCTTTTATTGTCAGAATCAGGAGACAATTTGCAATAAAACTTTTACTATAGATTTCACCACACGCTAAATGTGTCACTACACTACCTTGTGAAATGTCAGTGTTTTAAGAATAAGAATTAAAAACAAGACGACTTTTGTAACAACACATTTTAAAAAATCAACAACAGAAACAACGCATTTGTTGTCTTAGTTATTGTCTAAAAATCACATCTTTACAGTTTTTACATCAAATTTTCAATGTGTCCGCCTTGCTGCTTGAAGCCGGCGACGCCACTGACCAATGGCGCGATCAACCAAACGTTGCGGCCCTTTGCCCAACTCAGCGACAATGGCTTTCTTTAGCTGGTTGACTGTTGTGAATTGTCAACATTGATAGGCCATCTGTTAAAGGGCATCCAGAACAGCATAATCAACTGGATTTAAGTCTGGGTTGTTTGCGGGCCACATGCCAGGCTCGATTAACGTTGATCACGCAACCGGTCAGTGGCGTCGCCGGCTTCAGTGCGTCATCTGACATTTCACGAGGTAGTGTAACGACACACTTGAGGGTGGTAAGATATGTAGTGACAGTTTTATTACAAATTGTCTCCTAATTCTGTCAGTGAAAGAATTTTAAAAATCTGTCAATATTTGGTGAAGTTATGAAGCGTACAATAAATGGTGCCATTTTGGCCCACCCTGTATACCGCAGATAACAGTATTATACCGCACCTGCAGATGCACTAGCAATTTTAGAGCTAATTTTGTTTGGCGTCTTATATTTTTTAAGTTCAAAAAATCAGCAACGTTTTTATCTAATTTGTATTAACGTTACTCGATCTATGGTGCATGTATGACACACATCAGTTACGAGTATATTAAAAATGGGCGAATATTTGCGAATATCTGCGTTTAGTCAGTAGGCTATTAAACGTGAAACTAATTTAGACCGAAAACTGCAACACTGGGTAGACTTCGGGCGCAGTCATCAACGTGATTGTTTTACACTAGATAGAGCTGAGTGGACGTGATGTCACGGTATGACGTAAGGGCGTCCTGGAGGTTTCGATATTGATAACCTGCACGCGTTATGATACTTTATTGTGATAATGATCATAAAATTGCCACTATATTAAATCGAATTAGCTGTAATTTGTTACCTTGTGCTTTAATAAGCATCGTTATTGTTCACAGTGAACGTCAACACTCGGCCTATATCCGCCGCTGTTGGCTGTTTCATGAGTTCGCGACATCAGTAAATCAAACGACATTTTGTATTTCGCTATATGCGGCTAAGTATAAATATGTTTTTATTAATTTATTGGTATCGGTAACATATACATTTTATCAACGTCATTGGATACAAGAAATTTGAGCCATTGCTCACGAAACGCGCGAAAGCCTATAGCAAACTGTTCGCAAACTGTCAGTCTATCTCCAGCCATTTCGTCGCAGTTCATTCTTGGAGTGAGCGCTACAGCCGAAGATCGCAAAAACCAATAAAACCCCCTTATTTCAAAAGTTCCAGGTCTTTCAAAGTCATTGATGTTGATACGTGACTGAAAAGCTGTTCACTAGTGCTTGTTGTGATAGGCAGCATGCCCTTGCCTATCTGCAACACTGGCCAACAACGGTAAAATAACGACTTTTTCGGGGGCACCGCTTTTTAATGCCCTCGTTCGCAGGTTTTCTTAAACCTAGAAAATCGAGACTTGCTGAAAATTTTATACGCAGTTTCTCCATGTCTATCTCAATTGATTTCGGCGCAATTCGCTTTTTGAAATGTATCTCGCAGCCCGAAGTCGCCAAAAAATTTAATTTAAATTTAAATTTAAATCTAAAGCTGTACCGGTAGCTGCTTTCGCGCGTAAAAATCTTGTCATTTCTTGTCCGATGCTGCAGTATCAATTACCCATCACAGATGACGCATATAGCCTATCTTTCAAACTACTGTAGACCGAATTTTAATCAACACTATTGTGGTAAGCCTAGTATTAAACTCAAGTAAACAAAGTTGTTTTGTATTTTGTGGTTAAGACTTGTCATTTGGAATTAATTTCATATATGTTTCGTGTTTACAATCCGTGAGTTTATGGCTGCTTTGAACATAACAATGGAGCCTAAAAATAGAGCGTAATCATGCTTTATTTACCGAAAGTTGTTGTCTTGTCGTAATTTTTTTTGCGCGCTGCTTGTTTTGCGTAATAAACATTGCTTGATTAGCAAGACTTACAATAAAATTGACGAACGTGAGGCCACTTTTGGAAGATTATCGCTTGCGTTCTTACTTTCTTCTTTTTGACAGTACTCGACGAATGCGTATTTACGAGTACTAGGCCTACTCGTAAATACGCATTCGGCCATAATGATGTTCCCGTTCCGAAGGAGCTATAAGCCAGTGGTTGCGTGATTCAAGGAGTTCCGGTATCAACATTATTATGGTCCTGATGTCGTCAAGGCGGCTACTGTAATTCTGTGACTGCAACGTCGGCTGATAAATGCCGATGTTGCCTATCGACGAAGGTGTGGGCTACAGGGTGCACCGATAAAAAGCAATCCAGAAGGAAAAAATTTATATTCGGAATTGTAACTAATGTTTTTATTAGACTTATGCGTTTACAGAGCAGGATTTAGAGTAAGCCTACGTTTCCAGCAAGTTTTATTGCATGATGTAAATAAAAAGTATAACTAATTAAACGTAAAAGCGCATTTTTCAAAAATTAAACAAGTAATAAAAATAAACCAGAAATAATGCGCTGGGACTTGAGTCTAATATGTATTATTTACTTGCTGTTCACACACTTATGCTGCTTGAAAGTTAACTATTTTTGACTTCATTGCTAGTTGCTGTAAAATTATTAGCATTTCGAACAACTTTGTTGTCGGTTGTTAATTTTTGCAATGGACAAACTAAAGAATAAGGACAAAGTGCGTACCCAAGCACATTGCAAACATGGATTTGAAATTAATAGCCATAAAAGCAAGTTATTTTGACAAAAACTAAAACTCAAACACGTTGTAAAACATTTAAGCTCTTGACGACAAGTTTTAAAAAGTTTAATTTCGTCGTAAATATACAAGTCAAAGCGCGACCGTATGTTTACTTAAAAAATTAAACTATAAAGTTTTTGTTATTGTAGTCGTTTTAACGAAATTTGCAAGAGATGTTGTATGAATATATGCAACGCGAAACGTTTGGCTCAGTCTCATGCTGCTATAATAATTCTGATGTACGAAAATTTATCCAGGAGAATTATTTTCTTTATTGGCGCACTCGACGAGTGTAATACCACAGCATTATACAGGGTGGTCCAAAAAAACGGATACCCAGTTTTATTTTGGGGATAACTTCGGTAATTCAGCACCGATTTTAACCATTTTTTCACTGTTACAAGCAGAAATTTATGGCGCATAAACGTGAAGTTCTTCCACCCACCGCACCTTTATTGTGTGACCACATTACCTAGCAAAACAAACACTGTCAAAGCTACAGTGGTTTCGGAGAACAGACAACACATAAAGATATCAATTTCGTAGCATAAAATAGTTAAGCTTACTTACGTATTCGCAGTAGTGCCTTGTGACGTCTTGTTACGTCATATTGTGTTTATTTACTTTGTTTACCAGTAATAATTTTTAGAATAAATCGTTTGATATGGGCAGAATAACAAAGGATGATTGCTGTTTGATCATGGGCTTACGAACTGAGAACTGTTTTGCTAGGTAATGTGGTCACACAATAAAGGTGCGGTGGGTGAAAAAACTTCACGTTTACGCGCCATAAATTTCTGCTTGTAACAGTGAAAGAATGGTTAAAATCGGTGCTGAATTACCGAAGTTATCCCAAAATAAAACTGGGTATCCGTTTTTTGGACCACCCTGTATGCTGTGGTAATACTCGATGTGATGGTCGGCTACTGATGCTACGCTGTTTTGCTGCTGATGATGATGATGATGCTAAACCTCGGTCGTCTTGGCTGATGTATGCAGCTGTTACGCGATCCACCGTGCATGCCTGATGTAACAATGACTCTAAACCAGCGCGATAATGCACCAGAGTGGTATAACTGGTTCTTCGGCTTAATGAGTTTTAGTGGACGTGCCATATAGGCCTACTATACGGTCTTTTAACTTTCGCTAACAGCAGGCACGGAGAATGACGTTGGTAGCGACGATATCTGTATAGCCTACCACTGTTGGTAGCAGCATATTCCGGTATATGAAAATAACCAAAATAGACAATTAATAATTTATTGCCACCCAGCTGAAACTTACACAAATAACTTTTATTCATTTAATTTTATCGTTGAAACATTTTTTACTTTTTATACAGCTAATCGTTTGACTTTTATGGAACATATCCGTACTGAGCGGATAGGTTAAGTTGACCAGTTTAATCATAACAGTATTGACATTGATGCTGAGGTCTTGTGGTTTAAGCCAAATACCGTCGTGTATACATGTTTCGCGCGTGCTTTATGCGTTTTTACGCGCGACAGCATGTAGTTTTAACCATCATCGAAGTGTCTGTTCGTTCGTCTGTCCGTCCGTCTCATCCTTGAGCTCTATCAAAACGGTTTAAGCTAGAATCACAAAATCTACAATGTGGGCTGCCACAAGGACTTGAGTTTTTGTGACAAAATTTTGTGCCCCTGGCTGAGGGGGATCCCTTTAAACGAAAGCGTGAAAAGGGGGTACTCCCTTAAAAGTGGTTATGTTACCTTTATTGGCTCGCATAGCGTGAAAACGGTTGCAGATACGTACAGACATGTACATAACAAGCACTGGTGACGAGCGTTTTAGGCTGTCAACATCGATGACCTTGATCGTCCTTGAACCCCTAAAATGAGGAGTTTTAGTACATCTTTCACGATTTTCGGCTGCGACACACATTTCAAGAGTGAATTGCGCCGAAATGGCTGAAGATAAACCAAGAAACCCAAATTTTTAGCATCGAACGTAGATTTTAGCAGTTTAAATCCCAACCCTTTAAGTTCAAGGAAGCCTGCTTACGCGACCGCGAAAGAGGGCTATCCTCCTAAAAGTGATTATTTTACCGCTATTGGCTCGTATATCGTAAAAAAATTTGCAGATAGGTACAGACATGCTGTGTATCATAACAAGCACTAATGACGAGCTTCTTAGCGATGCCAACATCGATGACCTTGAGTAACCTTAAACCCCCAAAATAATTTTTTTTAGTGTTTTATTGCACTTTACGGCTACAGTGCACATTTCACGAATAAACTGCGCCGAAATTACTAGAGATAGATCCGGACAACCTTGTATGAACTTTTTAACATAGAACGTGCATTTTAACTATCTGAGTTTCGGCCACCTATGTTCAAGAAGTCTTCCGTACGGAGGCCTCAAATTTGGGTACTCCTTGAAGACGCATTATTATCTTATTGCACGAGGTACACTGATTGCTTAGATGGCAGTACTGATGTTGTCGCGCGTCACACGAGCTTTGCTCAAATTACTTGTTGTCGAAACTGTTAGCATGGTTTTCTCTTGCTTGTTTGCGTAAACCTATGTACGTGGCTACTTGATGATGATGACGTTACTGATAGTTATGAAATAAAGAACATGTACTAGCGATATACGACATTGCTATTAAAAGATGGATTAGTTCAGTGTACTGGAGACTTCTGGGCAGAAAAGGAAGATTACTTCGCTTTATTTTTTCATACTTAAGAATGACGATTATGCTTATCATTTAGCCAGTGATCGCGAATTGATGAGCAGCTATATTCCAATGTGTAAAGGTCGGCGAGCGATAGACGATGTCAGATTTCTTTAACTAAAAAAGCACTCGGAGAGCGCAAACCTCCGCCAAGCATATTGATTCGAAAAATTCAAAGTGATCCAGAATCCAGGATTTCTTTAGGATCACCCCCAAAATTGAATCGCTTGTAGTTTTTGCCATTCCCGACATGCCCTATAAATTTCAGAAAAATCCTTCCATAGCTTTTTGAGTTATCTTGCTAACACACAGACAGACAAACAAACTCTGGCAAAAATATAACCTCCTTGGCGGAGGTAATTATGAGATTCCTGTGAGACTTCGTGCGACTAGGACTACGTCTGATGTGATCCGTCGCTAGTGGTGTAACGTGCACGCACGTCTCCGGTGTCAAACTAATCTGCATTGTACGACGAACAGATAGCTCGTTAGTGACCAGACATCTGTCGACTCACACACTGCCACTCATTGCATGCTAATCTGCTCCGTTTCGGCTTCTATTGTCCACCTTTTTGTTGCTATGTGGCTTAAAGCTATTGCAACAACTAAAATGAAAATAAAAATTACAGTTTTGATGTTCGTTTTACGAGAACATTATTTATAGGCCTAAGAAAAACAAAATCAACTAAGTAAAATACAAATTAAGGTAAGCAGGAGAAGCTAAGATAAAAAAATTATTCAAGGCGAAACAAACAAAAACGACATTTTTGCGATGCAGGTCAATTAAGCAATAATTGTTTGCAAAACGGCAGTTTCCAGCGCAAAATGTTGAAACATTTGCAACACAAAGCATAGACAACAGTGCGACTTATCTCTATATAAAAATGACAAAGTTGCTAACTTGCCACGATTCTTTTATTAAGTAGCTCAATCGCTGCATTTGTCGAACTAAAGTTGAACCGAAACTGTTATAAAATAATAATCGTTCACTTGGTAACTAAATAAAACTATAATTAAATTTCTGGAAAAAACGGCAGCTGTATTGAAAGTTATAATTATAAGCATTAAATGAATTGCGTAAAAACTAAAACTATTTGAAAACTAAAACATCTCTGCTATTGATGGCTAAAGCATCCATCAGTCTTAGCGTTATACCGAGTGAGTCTTTATGTTGTCACGTCGACGCTGACGACGGACAGGAATGCTTGCTCTGCACTCAGTCTTTGGCATTTTTAGTGTCCATGTTGTGCTGAAAAGAAACCGCGAGTTAACCTTTTAATCCCAGTGACGACTAGGCCTACTGTTTATGACCTTCAAAATACACTGATGTTATTAGCCCTGTCGATGAGATTGTGATTTCGTAACGTTCTATGTCTGTATGCAAAAATACACAAAAATATTTAGATTACTTTTAGAGCGTAAACCAAAATTGCATATTGGTGGCAATCATCCAAATCAAAAGATTTAGATCAAAAGTTTCTAAAATCCGGATAACGCAATAAAACCGATTTTTGTGAAAAAATATTACTGCGATTCCAAAATTAAACATAATTTTTGGCCAAGATATGCGCTTTACCAAGTGCTCTTTCGTTTTTTTACAATTAGTTGAATCGGTTCATAAATGTCTGTTTTGTCACATTTTGAATTTGATAGAGTGCGTGCTTCTCGATGGCTGGTCAGCCTAGCTGTGAAGTAGATTTTATAGGATGGTGCTGATCCATTAGGTGCCTGCTTGCAGCTGTTATCATACTTAGGTCTACTTTTTCTACGGTTTGGAAAAGCAAACAATACAGTTCTACATGTAGAAAGAATGTCGATTTGCTGTTACGAACAACAACTTGTGGTAGATATGGTAACACTGAAACGCCGAGTAATAGAAGCGTCGAGTATAGGGTTTTGACAGGGTTAGAAAAGGCTGAGTAACTGAAACATAGAGTAATAGAGTAATGGTCACTGGCTGTATATGCCAAGTAACAAAAACGTCGACTAATGACCACGAACTGAAAATGTCAAGTAACAGAAACGCCGAATAATTACCATGGACTAGAGATGTCAAGTAATTAAAATATCTAATATTTAATTTAAAAAATCCCGAAGAACAAATTTTATCAACAGTACTGTTAAAACAAGCTAGTTGCAATAAAAACGTTTCTGCGCATTAAAAAACGGCATAGCTCAATGTTTGTTTGCGTGGCACACGATAGAAACCGTTGTAGGCCTACATGTAATAAATAAAAATTATTAGCATAATAAAAAATTATAAAATGAGTTAATCAATTAAAATAGGCAGTAACGAGGCAATTTCTCGTCTACATATGCCATATTTTTTCGTAGTTGCAAATTTTGATGTGCACACGAATCGCAGAAACCTGCATGACCACAAGGAACAAACACAATTTTAGCTCTTAGATTAGCCCAACAAATGTCGCTCAAGTCATCTGACGACAACGAAGCCCAAAATACTAGAACTACAAACGCCGCAATGGCTTCTTCTGGCAATAACGGCAAACATGTTGAGTCTCCAATTTCCACCGATACGCTGTACAAACCTATACCGGCTTGTCCGTGACAGTTATAGGGTGTTTACACGATCCAGCAAACGTCCAGCATTAGCACGTGTATTTTGAATACATTTGCTATAAGTTTGCCGGATCGTGTAAACACCCCATTACTCAATGTTTCTGTTACTCGGCGTATCCAGTTCTTGGCTGTTACTTGCAGTTTCCCTTACCCGACAATTTCCGTTATTGGATATTACACAGCGTTTCCTATACTCGACGTATCCAACAAAAGCCATTACTTGCATTTTTACTCAAACATTCCATTACTCAAAATTTCAGTTATTCGACTTTTCAGCGTTCCCGTAGATATGTCAGTGCTGCATTGGTTCGCCATGAACATCGGATGGTGCATAATCCTGATGTATGGGCCTATAGTAAGCCTACTAGTGCTGTGATGAAGGCCGTCCCAGTGTGGTGAATAATGGCCTGTCTCGATCGCTCAACGACTATTTCGGTTGATTACTCCGTACAGCTATTAGCACATTGTGGGATTTTCGCGTCTTCAACCGATGTGAGAGTGATGGGGCAGTCAAAACGCCATTATATGTAGTCCATAGAACAGAGTTTGCCTCCGAAAAGCGTGTCATGTAGACGCTCTTTGAATCTACGCATTTAACTTTAGTTACTTCACAGTAGTCCATGCAGTTTAGTCAACTGATTGTTTCAAATCGAAAATTAACTTAATTTAATCTTTGTCTCCATTTTACTCCTCGCGCGCTACGTTCCTAACGTAGCGACCGACCGACGACCGACCTCTGTTTCCGGAAAGCCTTCCTGAAAAAACTTCAAACGACCATATCTCCATAACGGTGCTAGATAGGCGCATGGTCACAATGGGCCACCCATAGGAAGTCGCCCACTGAGAGTCGAATGGTCACTTGACCGCTGACATCAAGTGACCCCCAAAAGTCAAGGTCGTGACCCCATTATCTTTGTGGCGCCATATTTTGATAACGGTGCCAGATAGACGGAGAGAAAATTTTCAATAACGACCTAGACGCCAGTAACTATTAGTATAATATTAAACGGGTCTCAATTAGATCCCAAGTATCTAATACAAGCCGAAAGAAACGAAAAAGTTTTTAAAAGAATACAAAAGAAAATGATGCGCGCGAGGAGTACATTAGATTGGTCACAATCTAATAATATTTCTTGTCAAAACATAATAGATATATTGATAATATTTCTTGTCAAAACATAATATATCTATTATGTACGTTGTACGTTGTATCGTATTTCTGAGATAGGCCCTATAGTTACATAGCCTGTCTCCTAATTTAAAGTGGCTTAACTTTCCACAGAACTTCGTCACGTTTCAATTAACTGACATTTAAGGAATTGCTATATAGCCGTTTCTGAGATTTTTTTGCCATTTCCTCACAGAGCTGTGAGAGCTACTGACAACAGGAACATAATAATAAATCGGGTTGTCTCCAGCGCCTGCTTGTTTTGCCGCGGTCAGTAATGAATATTACAACGACGGTCCGGTGACGTATAGATGCGATTGGTGTACAGTTTAGCAGCAGTGTTGAACGAAACAGTTGGCAGCCAACATAGACGAGACTATAGAGCCGCGCTGCATCAGTTGGTTGCACAATAATGTCACGAGCGAGCAGTAAGCTCAGCAGCATGGGTCGCCTGAAAATGCAGGACCTGACAATGGCGGACCAAATTGTGTTGCTGCATTGTTGGACAAGTTATAATCGGGACCAGAGATACGTGAGCATATTTGAGATTTTTAAACGTTATTCTCTACACAAACTGACGTTACTTTACTTACTCACTTTGAAGCACGCGGTGGCAATCGCCTTCTCGTTTATTAAGCACTTGTACAAATATATATTCAAATTTTTGTGTTTGGTTAGTGTAAAAATAAGCAATATTATACTTTCATTTTAGTTGTAGGCCTATTTACTCCATTCATTGGCAGTCTCGACGTTTTAAAATCCTGCAAGAGCTCTAATATTTGATGCTTCAAAGCTGAGCATCATTTCACTGCTTGGACAACAGAGTAGGATAAAGAAGGAGGAGGTCCGTTAATGTCGGGTTTTTCATTGTCAGGTCCTGCATTTTCGACGCCCTCTGCAGCAGCAGCAGCTTTGCGGCCCGGTATCTCGCCTGCACAGACGTTCACCAGCAGCTCTGTATAACGGTCCGCAGTCGGCGCCGCCGTTCTGTCCGTCCTCTTGGCGCCTGTCAGGGCAGTCGGACGCTAGTTTCCGCGTGAGCGATTACTGTAATTGAACGACCTGTCGCACCAGACTCTGCAATACATTGCGGGCTGAAAATGCTTCAACTGTTCCGTCAATAAAACAAAGCGCTCGCCAATATCAGTTGGCTATAGCTACTGCGAATTTAATAATGACTGAGATGACGTCTGTTGCAGAACTGGTGTAATCGTCGGATGCAACGATGCAAGTGTACCTGCTAGATGGCATTTACATTCATCGAGCGGTTTAAGGCAGAGTGATGCACAAATGTGACAGACGACAAATGAAAGACAGACCACGCTATAAAGAAATGGGTAGCTGTAGGAAAAATCGTCAGCGCTAGAGCGAATTCCTCTCGTTTAACAAAACGAAAAGAGAAAAAAAGTCACCGAATAAATTAATTTCAGCAAAATGTACCTGCAACTGTCACAGTCTACGAACGATTACAATACGTTTTTTGTTATAGAACAGCTGTAAACAAAATACATCGTGTTTGTTGTTAATTCGTAGTATGGATTTGCTGTTTGACGAGGATCCGAGTGCTGATTTTTCCAGCAAATTAAATGCAGTACTAGGCCTATAACTCGGATACCAACAATATACTAGTCCCATTTTTTTCTCAAAAATACAACGTTTGGGGCTAAAATCTTTAATTTCGAGGAAACATATAGACAAAATTTTAAAAAATTCAGCATTATGTCTTTTTGTTGAATTATTTTCAGCTGTCTGTCGAGAAATTGCAATATTTTGTTTTTAAATCGTTTCATCCCATGACGGTATTAAATGTTAGTTTTTATTTATACGAGATAATCGACGTCGTTTAATTTATTTGTTAAACAAAACGATAATCGTTTAGGTCTACTAGTGTAAAAGCGAAAATAAGAGTTACCGCGATGGTATTGTTTACAGGGCGAAATTGTGAAGCGAGCTATGGACTTGGCCAGAAACAAGCGATAGTAAGTTCATGCACTCGTAATAATGTGACGTTTAATTAGCAATGCCTAACTACGATTAGCGAATTATTGTTTTGCTCGCATATAAGTTTATTTTTATTTTGTTAGGCTGTAATAACTTTTAAGTTGACTGATAAATAACGTTTTACGCAGCCGTGATATTAATTACGGCTTTGTAAAAAATACGGTTTTGTGTAGAATTGCTGATATTTACGGGAACGCGTGGTCGCGCAACAATGACTGCTTAAAAGGACAAAATACAACACTCTAAAGTAGACCCATTTGCAAATGCAATCATATCACAATACGTGAAACGTATGCAATAAACAATAAATAACAATGCAGCGTTAGCAACACTTACTATTTTGAGTAACAACGTACAGCTGTCTTAATCATTAAAGTACACTTTATAAGTACACTTTTTATAAGTATTTGGCTCAGTTTTTTTTTCGCAAAATAAAAAGATTTAATAACAGATGAATAAGCAGTGCTTAGTTAATGCGTGTCCTTTCACTTTTTATTCAAGCGTAGGCCTGTACTGTTGACTGAATTACTGCTCATATAATTTTAACAACGTAAGGAAGTTGGAAAAACGATAAGTAGTTATAGCTGTCGGTAAAATTTGTATCATTAGCGCGTTCAATTACATGCTGCTAATTAACGTCGTTATGCTCGTCGGCGTCGTTGACAGAAGTCTGTTAATGCTGCTGTAACTGATAGGCTTATCGAGTAGTGAAGTAGACAAGGAAGACCCAGGCCGGGGCCCAAGCTCCCAATCTCATTTTTTTGTTTAATGTTAATATTAGAAACTCAAAAAATTAAGACAAATGTTGCTGTCAGATATCATAGTGTATCAAATTTGACTTTTACTGGGGTTTTACTTTAGATCCTTCTAAGGAAGCTCACATTCACAACGCTCCCCAGACCTTCTAGGTAAAATTTAGGAGTTTTACTTCTAAGGGAAGGAAGGAGAAGAGAAACGGAAAAAATGAGGAAAAAAAGCAAAAAAAAGGGAAAAAGAGAAAAAAGAAAGGGGAAAAAAGGCGAGCCCCCACAATTTGCATTGTCTGACTACGCCACTGTGTGTGTGTGCGTTCGTAGCACGGACTTCCAGGAGCGCGCGTCGGCGTTCTGCACCGGCATGTGCATGTACCAGGAACGCAAACCGTACAGCGCATGCTTCGACGCATGCAATTGGTAGTGTTCGTGAAGGTAACATAAATGTAACAGCGGACAGGACTCGCAAACAATCTCTCGATTTAATCTAAAATACCTCTGTAGAGCGCATATACGAAGCTCCTAATGCGCTACAGTTGTGTTAGTCATATTGTCAATATGTGCAAAATAAAAATGTTTCAACTGCTGCCTAGAAGTATTAAAAAAATGTCTGATGACTTCAGGTAGTCAGGTAGAGCGTTCGAGTCTCTGTTTCCCCAGGCGGCTAATTAAACGGGATAATTAAATTGTCGGTGGGGACACCTGACACGATACATCTCCATCCACCAGTAGTGTCATTATTAATTCGTAGGGACATATTGCTTTGAAAAAAGTCGTTATGCAGCGTTAGCAACAATTACTATTTTGAGTAACAACGTTAAGCTGCCTTAATCATTAAAGTACACTTTAGCTGCAATTGTGATAACAGAGTCAAAATTACTTTCAACAGAAATATTCACTGCCAGTTTTCGGATGTTACTGTTTGTAACAACAATCCATTACTCTTCGTAGGTTTTAAGTTACTTTTTTATTTTGCCGTTGCACATCTTATTTATTAAAAAACCACGTCGCATAGTTTTTATAAGTATTTGGCTCGGTTTTTCTTTCGCAAAATAAAAAGATTTAATAACAGACGAATAAGCAAGCCAAATATTAGCAAAGTCGACTTGGTTTGGTTTGCTCCGCAAAGCGTTCGACACGCTATTTTTATACAGCACATTTTATCAGCAGCCATTTCTATGGCACGTGTGGCCCATTAAGCAAAATAATGGCAATAGTCGAGAGCTCTTGTCAAGTATGAAGGAGAAGGGCAGAGAATGAGCTAGCTTCGTCACGGTCACAGTTGATAGAGGCAATCCAGAAAAAGACGTTGTAGTAGGAGAGCGTACTTATCCCATTTAGTCCCAGCGTACTATATATGACACCTACTTTGACGGTAAATGGTGAATCAATTCAGCACTTAATGGGTTACGGTCGACCATAAAGAAGATGGCCACAGGACGCAATGGCTGTAGTGACCGTCTTGGGTTTAGTGAAGCTGCTTAATGAAAGCAAAACAGAAAGAAACGGGAAAACTGTTCACCACAACGCCCACCCGTTGCCCAGGATGGCACCTGACCTGATCTGACCTTTATCGTTTTAAATTTCGACGAACAATCAAACGAAAACGCAGTCCAACAGAGTGTAGGCTATACTTAACCTAAATACAGATAGACCGTGTTTATGTGCAAAACAAAACAATTTGGCTCAATATAGGCTTAAGGCCTAATGTGTAAGCACTATTGCATGGCGGATTGTGAAAAGTCTACTGCGCACATTAAACGTGTGCGATTCTTCTGAATTTGCTGCGAAATTTTATTGCACGGTCTGACTCTAAAAGCGCTTACAGAGTAGCGTGACTGAACTGAACTAAACTGAACTGAGAAGGTTTAGTTTTTGACGAACTAACCAATAGGCAAACAGTAATTGTATTACAGTAGGCATGCGCCGTCTAACGAAGTCGGTGGTCCGGCTGACTACGCTCAGAAACGCGTCAACCAATGACCAATAGGCTCGTCCCGATTGTCCGTTGGTCATTTCGTCAAAAAACTAAACCGTGTCCGTTCAGTTCAGTTTAGTTAGGCTACGTCGCTCTGTACGCGCCTTAAGAAGCACGTTTGTCGCGTTGCAGGACTGGTCACGGCCAGTCGCCGTGGGCCAAGTTCGGCCCAGTTCGCGCTGCTAGCAGCAAAGTAGACAACGGCGTAGCGTCCATGATGCGAACTGGCGGCGGCAACAGAAATCGAGGACGAAACGGCAGAAAATCATCCCGAACGCATTGACACTCCATACTTGCTGCGCCATCGGTCCCTGTATACGCCGTCGCTCAACGACTTCCGAGACGAAATTGGCGGGCATAGCCAAGTAACTAATTAACCCAGTGTTCTCCCGCTGCTGGTGATTTTGCTGTCCATTTGTGATCCTTGTTTGTTATCGTTGTGTTTATAATATTTAGACTGTACAGATTTTACCAAAACATTACACAGCTATCGACGTGTTGTTATAGGCAACTAATACATGGTTAACGTATCGTAAATTATTGCAGAAGTTTGTACATTTTCAAAAGATGCATAGCTCAAACACGTATTGTAGTGTATATTCTGTTGCTTTTTAACGCCAAAAAGCGAAAATAATAGTACCAAAATGTATGAAAATTACTGGGAATTTTAGACCTAAGTTTCTCTTGTGTTGTTGTTTGACTTGTTTTGTTGACGTTACTGCACCTATCTGCTCAATTTACTGCTGTGTTGTTTAACGTTGGAGCCATCTGCATGGATAATATTGACAACTTTCTTATATTGGTAGGGCCTATACGCGGTCGTTTCATTGCTTAGCGTACATAGTAGTCAATCTTAATTTAAATTCTAAAATGACACGTTATAGACCTAACATTGTCATTGCAGCGTCATCAGCATTTGGCCCAAAAAGCTATTGTGAAAATGCTGTATTTCGTAAAAAAAAATAGTTTCCAACGCCGGCTATAGCCTGTACGCTTAGCTTTAGTTTACTGGCATCTGCTTTTACCGTCATTCCATTCTGCTAATATGCAGTTCTGTCCACGTATTATACGTAGCTTAGAGAGTTGCTGTTGTAAGCTTATAGCAATAAAGTTTCAAAACACTTTACCGTGTAGTGATGCCAGCGGGTTAAACTACTTTATGTAGGCTAATTTAATCGGTTATCAAAACAAGTTGTAGATAGTTGCGAGCAAAAATTACGGATGAGTCTTTATGCCGTTTGAATTGCTCGTTCTGTCGATTTGTGTGGCATGAATTATTATAGTAAGCAGGCCGTAATGGAAATTTAGGAACGTTAAATTAGACAAACGACTGCAAATCGATAAGCCTAAATAATTACGAAAAGGTAAACAACAAATGCAAAACAGTGCATTAGGAATTAAAATATTAATCCTAAGGAATAGCATTTATTCAAATTTATTTAAATGTATATTGTTTAAATCAGTTTGCGGGATCGCCGATATCATAATTACAGTGTGCTGGCTTCTGTTACAGATTATGGCTTTACTGTCAGCTAACTCATTTACCGGCTACAATATTAATATGGTGCAGTCATGTAGATAGGAACTAAACAAGTGTAAGCATTAAATTTCTTGTGAACGAACGAGTTATAAAAGGTGTCTGGCTTTTTCGCCTCTTTGCCGGTTCGCCCCCTGGCTTGTTCGCTCTCTGGCTTGTTCGCCCCTGGCTTTTTCGTCATACCTTGGACGTTTCGCCCCAGTTGAATACCGATAATTCGACATCAAGGTTTATACGTAATAATTGTTTTTAAGTTTAGACAGTTTATGCACAATGATGAGAATAAACGATTGTGTAAATGTTTAATGCTTTGTTCAATTCTGAAATAAAACCATTAGGCCTATACGTATTTTATTATATAGAGTTTTAGTAAGCTTTCTCATCTTAGAATGTTTGCAATGATGTCTGGCGCTCTCTATAGATCTAGGCGTTCGTCAAGCGGTTATTAGGCCATAGACCCAAGTATATCTGTAAGAATTCATTTCAAAGAAAGCTTGACGTTGACACAGAGCGCGTTGAATTCAAACACACTTAGCGTGATCGGAGTGGGGTCTGTGATGCAGCTTGCAGACATACCACCACCTGCTGACAGTGGTGAGGTAATGCGTTTTTAGCCGACCGTACTGAAGTAACGGTCGAGCTATTAGAATGGACCGTCATCTGTCTGTTACTTACTTGTTGTCTTTCAGTAAATTGAAACACAAACACAAGCCTTAATAATGAATGATCACAGGTATATTCAAGGAGGGCGAATCAGCCAGGGGCGAACAAGCCAGGGGGCGAACGAACCAAGGGGCGAACAAACCAGGGGGCGAAGCAGCCAAGCACAGGAGGCGAACAAGCCACGGGGCGAAAAAGCCAGGGGGCGAATCAGCCAGGGAGCGAACGAGCCAGGGGGCGAACCGGCAAAGGAGCGAAAAAGCCATAATTCTTATAAAACACGGTTATAGACATGGATTTCAAACTTCTGTGGGTTTCGCTGAAATGCTCAAATTGCCCGATCTCATTCAGTTTTTTTTTTCATCAGTGATAAAAGCATCAGTTAAGGCGACTCAAAACAACAAGATAAACTACAATCTGTTTATGTAAATGCCGATATTTAACAAGTTTACTTGCGTACGGTAATCTATTTCTTATCATAAGAAAAAGACTGAGCAACAGATGGATCGGTGGCGTCAAGTACAACATGGAGGACTTGCAGCTCAACTTGTAAGAGGTAGAAGAAGAAGAAGAAGAAGAAGAAATTTATTTGACTCAAACAAAAAATACAATTACAATTGATAACATAATACAACAGTTAATTACTGAGCCAGGCTGCTAAAACCATACTGGTTAACTGTGCTGGCCACCTAAACACATACAATTTTTATTTTTATTCTCTAAATTAAACCTACTGGACATAAAAGAAGACTACTAGCCGACAGTACTGTTGTCAGTGACCTACAAGGTCGTTCAAGGTCAATGATGTTTTTTTTATCTGAAAAAACGTATGCCACTTTCTATTAGTGATTAATAGTTGCCTAGGCCTTATCTGTCACCGTTTATCCACAATAGCCCGTACTGACCTACAAGATCATTTACATTCGATGATTTTCAGGTCACTTGAAAGCCAATATGTGACTTCCTTTTAGCAATTAATAGTAACCTTGGCGGTATCTCTCACCGTTTTCGGGATATGGTTAGTTTTTCATTAAATTTTCTACCCCCTCCCTTTTCTTCAACTCCCAACTTGAAAATGTTCTCCTTGCACTAAATCGCTGAAATTTTTCATACCCGAGTTTAACACACATGGCTAATTATTCGTGTTAAAGTTTTTCCCTACGAACTAAAACTTAGCCACAATACATCCCTTACAGGAGGACAGAGAGACAGACCAACGGACGGACAGATAACGACAACTATGCCAGTAGTTCGACAGTTAATTATCATATTTTAATAATTTTCGGTACGAATATTTTCGAGACAACAGTGCCCATCAATTTCCCACATTATCCAACGTCCGTTCCTGCACAGCCTGGGCTACAATCGAAAATGTTGAGGATGTTTTTAAAGGGGGGGGGACAGTGTACATCGGAACGAACTCAGTTAAGACGGACGTCGCCGGTGACTTCTGCGGACGACAAAGAATGCAGCAGACACCTCGAGCGCCGCGGAGGCGAGCGCGACAAACGGCTGTCGTACGCAGAGTCGCTTCGACATGCGGTATTGTGACGTTGCAGATTCGAGCCCTCCATCGCTTCCCACAATCCACCTTCGCCGGACTCCAGCGCCGAGCCGGCAGCGTCCAGCGGACTCAGCAGAATGTGCGGACCGGATCGACGCAGGCGGGATAAGGACCGCTGATGGTGGTAACCGGCGGGAGAGGGACTGGTGTTGTAGAGGGCGGTGCTAGAGGCGAGACAGAGGCCGCTGTTACACTGGGGCCAGTGCTGGCACGGCGGTCGACTCGTTGACGTCCAGAACGTCGTCGTCGTCGTTGTTGCCAACGTTGGCGTTGTTGTAGCAGTTGTTGTTGTCGTTGTTGTCGTGTTGTCGTTGTTGTTGTTATAGTAGTTGTCGTCGTCGTCATATTTGTTGTTGTTGTCACTGTCGTCGTTGTTTCGTTGTTGTAGTCGTTGTCGTTGCTGCGTTGTTGTCGCTGTTGTCGTTGTTATCATCGTTGTCGTCGTCGTCGTCGTTGTTGGCGGTAGTCGGTCGTAGTTGGACACGTCGTATTTGACATCGTCGTTTATACTGACATCTGTAGGCGAATTCCTGCGCAGTGTGTAGGCTATGCGACACCTGGCGAACGTCACAAAAACCACATACATATTCACTATAAAAACTTGACGAAAATACGACAGATATTCATAAAAAAATAAATATAAAACTTTACAATCTTTAACAAGTGCACAGTAAGTCCAATAAAATCAACTTCAGTTCCGTCAAAGTTCAAACAATAGCAAATTTGATAGGTATATGATAAAAAAATTAATTTAAACAAGCGCTCAATAGGCCTACGTATAACCACCATAAATAGCCAGCTTAGTTTCCCGCACGAAACCAAACTAAAATTAATTCCAATTATACCATAAACCTGTATTAACCAAAAAAAACTTAACTGGAAAAAACGCTAAACTTTAAAAGTCAAAATGCTTGAAAACTCTAGCACTAGATCGTAGCTGTGTTGGATGCAAGCTTGTAACGTAATTTAATCAAAACTGTGATAATCAAAAGTGTAATTTTCTAGCAGTTTAGTCATTTTATAGCATCTATAAAATGCAAAGTTTACGAAATAAAAAACCATATTGAAATAACCAGCGTTTATCAACTTATCGGAAAAAATTTTCTCATTCCTGCAGTGGCGTCATTTCACAAAATCCTTGGGGGGGTCCACTCTCTCCCTCTTCCTTCCCCCTCCCCTCATTTCGTC
>Ga0209367_1001956_pt1 | contig 26509 bp, 17 predicted proteins | sample WorMetLIZISLAND2_FD_187412 | JGI IMG/M metagenome (GOLD analysis project Ga0209367, IMG submission 187412) | Marine gutless worms symbiont microbial communities from Max Planck institute for Marine Microbiology, Germany - Olavius geniculatus... ... | reverse complement strand
CAATACCTTGTGAAATGCAGAAGTCATGCAGTTATTAAACGTGCTGTTGGCGAGCGGTGTCAACGTCTACCACTTGCGTTCGTGATAGAGGAGGACATTTTGAGTACATGCTGTAATAAAGATGATGTGATATACAAGAAATTTGAGCAAAGCTCACGAGACGCGTGAAAGCCTATAGCATTTACAGTTCAGTAATTATAGTTTCGAAAATCGCATATCACTTGGACTCGGCCCATCGGGAACATAATACACATCGGCCATAAGCGCGTGTGACGTTGGCGACGGTGGCGCCTTCTTGTGAATGATAAAGACTTGCGCAGCCCGATATCGCGAAAAAAATCTGTAAAACCCCCTATTTTGGCGTTCAAGGTCATCCAAGATCATTGAATTCGACGCCAATCGACAGCCAGTATACGATTTGCTATTGGTGAGTAATAGTAACCTAGGCCTTATCTCACACCGTTACTGAGATACAGCGAGTTATTGGCCGAAAATCGCAAATTTTGACCACCCCCCTCATTTAGCGCCCTCATTCGGGGAGACCCCCTTCGAATTTATGGAAAAGCTTTACGGTCCCTGAAACTAGAGTCTTCCAGGCAGCCGATGGTGAAGATTTGGAGATCCTAGCTTGGACCGTTTTTGCCTGATCCACCCGTGCGACAGACAGACGGACAGAATTGCGATAGCTAAGACGCGCTATAGCAGTACCTGCTTTAAACTTTACAACCTGGTTTAAACTTTACAACATCCAAAACCCGTGTTGCATTTCAGAAAACCAATCTGCTGATATGTTGACGTTTTTGGTGGCGAACAAAACGTCAGCAATCCGTAAGCCCTATTAAAGGCTGTAATTTAGCGAATATGCATGGTATAGTCGATCATTAACATAGTTTTCACCACGGTATAGGCAGAATCGCTCTAGCGCAAGCATTTCAGCATATAAATACACGTTTTTCCATCTGTCAGTCGTGTGTCACAGTCGTACACCCCGATTTAGATGCTATTTAGCAGGTGCACTAGCAGGATCCAATGGCACATTGTTAGATGGGGGGCTTTTAACTCGCCAGGGAGAGTGGAGATTTGAGGGTCGTAGTTTTCAGCAAAAATATGCAATAGTAAATTGCTGCTGCTGCAACTAGTGAATAGAAATGAAGAGCGATTCCGCTTTTAGCTCAGATTACTTTGGACTTGTTCTGTTTGTATTGTTTTTAAAGGTCTGACGTAAGGCGTCTGCTACAACAAGTTGCTAGCTACATCGCAGCACACGAACTAAGGTGTCTGTCACCGGCTTTAGTAATCTAGTATCTGTTACGCAAATTAGCATAATAGTCTAATACATCGATGTATTGGTAGAAGTTTGTAAGTCAAGGTGTTTGAGTTAAGTTTAATAGGCTTAAAGTTGATCATAAGTGTTACATTTCGAGAAATTTTTTTGATATTTTACTAATTTTATAGTGAAATTGATGAAAACTGTTTTTTGGCACTTTTCAGCAGCCTTGGCATGGAAAAATGTTGTATCTGCAGATAACACTATTTGCTTGTCAGCGGGAAAGAAGGCTGTAACTGCAAATTATCAATATAATAATAATCTGTTTATAGATTATTTTTATTTAGTATCTGCACTGCGCTAGAAAGTGGGGCTTTTTATTGTTATCTCTTGATTTCAATTTTGCATATTATGTCTGTGTCATTGTATACACAATGCACTGAGAGTTGATAACTTTTGTAACATCCACCCATGTCAACTCAGCCTGGCCCTCCGTGAACACATATCTCCAGAGGTGTACTGCATATCAGGGTCATATGTCACAAGGTCACATAGGTTTTTGTTTCCTGTGTACAATATATACTGCTTGAACTAGTTGCGCCTGAATTTACGAAATGTCATTCACTAGATGGCACCACTTCATTACTGCCTGTGGAAGCAACTCGCGGGCAGTACTTAGCTTTGAGCAAGGCTTGACGATCTTGTTGTGAATGTTTCAGGTTGCAGTGGTCTAGGTACTACAATGTGGATGACTACGCCGATGTGGTATTCGAGCCACCCACTCCACTGGTGCGTGATCCTGCTAACCCGGCTGTCAATGTGGCCGCCTCACTGCCATACTGGGGTCAACTGAGGACCGAATTCACGCACTGGCTTAGAACTCTCAACATATCACTACTGGCGTCCGCATAATCAGTCGCGTCGTAGCAGAGGGCTAGGTGGACAGGGGACCATTCCCCACCTTCCCGTAAAAAATTGGCTGCTGGAAAATTGTCAGAAAATGTTTTTTGTCCAAAAATTTTCATCAAGGATGCAAATTGTGCAGCTGAAAACCTCCATTTTTGGGGGAGATTTAGAGCAAAATTGAAATTTTCTGCACTTTTAATTTCCTCTGTCGTAAATTTGCGGTGTCTGTCAGAAAATTATTGCAACTTGCTGCCCTGTCAGCTTCTTTCAACCCACGATGTCTTTGCGCCTAATGGACAGTGTCTTCACGGCTTTCTTGTTTCGTGATCTGCATTCTCACTTCTGTCTCTCACCACAGTGTCTGCTGTGTTATAGCGACCCGTCGTCTCACTCCAGTCAAGCGTGACGATTGAAACGCATCTCGTGTCTGTTTATCACACGCACATTCTAGGCAGCACAACACACCGTCGATCACAGTCATGAAATAAGTACATTTCGTCATTGTCTACACTGTATTGTGTCTCGTTACACTCGCATAATGATAATGCACTCTAGAGAGTGATGGCATGACGTAGGCTATGTATAATACTCTTTATTGTTCATCGTATGATCGTGTGATTAATGAAAAAATACCTGTGCTTCTGGTTGCCGTTTATCCGTAATAAACCTCTGTCCTTAAGATTTTTATCGGACCCTCAAAAATATTAGGTGCAGCGTTTATTTGTTGTCACATTTCTGACTGAAACAACTGTCTGCAGTTAGTCCGCTGTGCTGCAGTATTTTTACATGCAACAGCAGCTACTGCTGTAGCGCATAAGCGCGTCTTAGCCATCGCAATTCTGCCCATGTGTCCGTCACACGGGTTGATCAGTTAAAAACGGAGGAAGCTAGGATCACAAAATCTTCACCTTCAGCTGCCTGGAAGACTCTAGTTTCGGGAACCGTAAAGTTTTTCCATAAATTCGAGAGGAGTCACCCTGAACGAGGGTGCTAAATAAGAGGGGGTGGGGAAAATTTGCGATTCTTAGCCGATACGGCGTTGGCAGAGCTACAGGTGGCGCTCTCTGATGAGTACAAGTAAAACACTATACATATTTAGCCGCTGGTCCTCTGGCGCCCTCTGGCGACTTGATTTTGTTTTACTGGGCTTTCTTTGAAACTGTAGCCAAAAGCCGTACGGATGAGATCTACGAATGAAGACTACGCATCACTAGCGTACGACGGTGCACCGCTGTTGCACGTTCCCCTTTGCATTAGCAGGGCTTTTCTTGTTAATTCATCTCTCATCGTGGGCAATGTTTGGTGTCACTTTGTTTTTATGTGCTGTTGTGTAATATTACATGAAATTTCGTGAAATAATAAGAAGCCCAGGTGTCGTTAGGATAGCCGACCGTACTAGTTGTCAGTGACCTTTAAGGTCATCCAAGGTCAATGATTTTCATTCAATCTGACAGGGCGTATGCCACTTCTTATTAGTGATTAATAGTAATCTGGCCCCTATTTTACACCGTTTCTGAGATATGGTCATTTTTCTGTTGAAAATGCACATTTTTTCCACCCCCTTTCATTCAACACCAATTTGAAAATGTTCCCCTTGCACTACAGTAGATGGCTGAAATTTTGTTTGCCTGATGGCTAATTATTTGTTAAAAAGTTTTCTCTTACGATTTTCCCGTTAGCCAGGGTACATCCGTTACAGACGGACAGACAGATGGACAGACAGATGACAACCATGCCAATAGCTCGACCGTTACTTAAGTACGGTCGGCTAAAAATTTAGAAAAATAAATCATTTTTCTGCCCGCATCCCTACTTTCTCACCAAACTGCACCTGTTAGCGCAGGAATTTTGTAGGCGTGAACTCATCATCATCGCGTTTAAAACTGAAAATGTGATCTACAAAACATTACTCAACAGCTGTCTGCTAGTCAATATAAATCTAGGTCAGAGTTCTGACCTTTGACCTGACCTCAATTTTGCTGACCCGGTGAATAACCCAATTATTATTATTTTTTAAAAATTTTTATACCCTTCAAAAGAAGGGTTAAAAACAAAAAAAGTAAAGTTAAAAACTAATCCACGGATGGCCAGAGGTCTGAACACGTGGGAAAGCTGTTGTGGAGGATGACTGCGTTAAATCGTTGCACTGTGACCGAAAGTCTCTGAAAAAGAAAGGCTGTCTGTTGCTGATCATTGGTTTTGACTGAGATCCTGCGCCCCAGCTCGCGGAGAAAGTCAACAGCTGACTCATTAGTCGGCTCTAGCGTTTCAACAGCAATTGGCTGGAATGAGAATGAAGCCGGCATGTCAGCATATTTGGCTTCCTTCCTTGTGGCGGCTGCCTCAGCTGCCGATGCTGCAAGTGCAGAGGAAGCTGGGAGGTAGGAATCGGCCAGTGTGGTCACAATCGTAACATCCCATGCCACAGCCCTTCCAGACTGCCATGGCACCATGCTATATATGTGGCGCCAATTCGAAAAAATGCAGCAAAAGCGCCATTTACAACAAAAGAGACTTTTTTTTCGCCACGTGCACATTTTCTCTGTTCATATTTCACTGTGGAATTGTTTGCCTGCCGCTCTGGTGCAGGACAAAAAATCTATCTACGTTTAAGACTATGCTGCGAGCTTTTTGATTTTTTATTTGCTGTACTTGGCAAGTCATAGATTACCTCAAGGTTTTAACTTTTAGATTTAATGTGGATGCTATGGGTTTTTGTGTTTTTTTTGCTTTTATATCATGTACGTTTTTTATTCTGCATTGTATTGACCTCTCGTAAGTGGTTTTTGATCCTGTGTAGGCCATTTGGCCAGTAGTCTATCTTTTTTTGTTCGGTACTCTCATGTTATTGTGCTACATTATGCTGGTTGATGCGTCGATTATTCAAGTAAGTAAATAAATAAACCCAGTTCTGGCAATGTTAGAGTTAATTTCATTTATGTGTGGGTTGAATAGTTTGCCTGATTTCGTCAGTTTATGAGTTTGCAAGCATTTAAGCGTGCTCTTACTTCATTTTACTTGCTGCTGTAAGTAATTTTTAAGGAGGCAGCTATTAGTGACTGTTTTTTGCCAGGAGCCTTGTTGTCCAGTTTATTGGTTTTTATGAGTGTTAGGCTTATGTGTAGGCCCCTATATTGTAGTGTATACTGTCGACAATGTTTATTTCTGAGCAAATAAAATATTAATAAATATTGATTGATTGACTGTCTGAAACGACGAGTGAAACTCTGGGTTTACGGGAACATTCTGACTGTACTGTAATAAATTTTGCCGTCGTTGATTTCAGTGTTTTAGGTAGTTAATAGGCTGACGTGATGCGCAGCCGATCTGCAAAAAAAACCTTCGGCAGCCTTCCGCTAGGTTTTTGGAGGAGATTTTTAGTTTTCTAGATTTTTTGTTGTTCTTTTTCGGTTTTCAAAGAACGTTTTCAGGATGTTAAGGTTTTTTTAGGTTTTAGTGTGCAATGAGGACCGGACACAGAATTACGACCAATACATAACCAAAACAAAACAGAGACGTTTTTGGCTCGTCAATCCGACTTCAAATCAAACAGTACGCTCGAGACTGTAGGCTATATAGGTGGCGTCCGAAAGTGCGATCAAGCTGTACCGAAGTTTTACGTCTCGAGTTTGTTTGAGTCTTAACTTTGCTTTCTCAGCAGTTTTATGTAGGCGTCGCGTTGTGGACCAGCATAACCTTCAGTAGGCCTAACCTGCAGAAAATTACTACTGCACAGGCTAAGCAAACTAATTTTAGTTCACATTTATGTATCACAGTCGCGCAGTAGCACAGTCCTGTGTTAACGGCGACCGGCTAAGTCAATGGAGAATGGCACAATTCGACCCCTTGCAGTTCCGAAACCCCTGAACCGATATCGACACAAAATTTGAAACAGCTGGTGATTACATCCGCGAGACAAACCTCTGTGCAAAATTTCGTGCAAATCCGTCCATTGGGGGATACTCGGCAAATGGGTGAAATATAACGAAAATTTTTCTCCGATATATATACCTTTTTTGTTGACCGACCTACGGGTCAGACCGCCCGACGGATTTTCACGCGCGATGTCTCGGACGACGCGGCCTCACGCAAGTATCAAACCTTTTCGGGAACGAACATTCAAAGTTAATATTTAATCCCTGAAAAATCCCCTCAAAATCGAAAATTGGGCCTAAAAACGGACTCTAAAATTTTCGGCCCAAAACGCTCCTGTATAAAATTTTCACCTATGAACGGCCCTTAATCGTCGCCGTAGCCCCATAAAAGTGTCATAGTGAATAGGCAATATGGCCACGGGAATTCCAAATATGTGGTCATTTTGGACCCCCGCTCACAGCTAGGTCACGTGACACGGAGCATGCGCAGTGAACTTTTGGCCTACAGTATAGGCTAAACGCAAGTTTGAAGCTTTATATATCCGTAACGACAGGGTTGGACGCGGGTCACTTTCTGGACCCGACCCGACCCGGCCCAGTCATTCTGAGCTAAGAAGTCCAAAAATTGTAATGGGATTTTAATCGATTAATCACTAGGCTAACTTTCCGCAGCTATATTGCATGGTCATCATTGATCACCAATAGGAAAGTGCCCACGCCGAGTCCGATGGTCACGTGACCGATGACGTCACGAGACCCCAAAAGGTCAACGTCGTGACCCTAAAATATTTAAGGCTCTATGTTTTCATAGCAGAGGAAAACAGACCTGTGGATCATAATTGACCAACGACATGAAAACATTATTTTTTGTAATAAAACAGCAAGATATAAATGTACAAAACATCAGTTTATCCGTTTGTTAACGGCGACATGCAATGACTAACACATCGAAAACAACAAAAATCATAAAAAGGTGATATTATTCAACAGAACATTGACAGTTAGGCGATGTGATGGTGAGTAATATCTCCTTTTTATGATTTTTGCTGTTTTCGATGTGTCAGTCATTGCATGTCGCCGTTAACAAGTGGATAAACTGATGTTTTGTTCATTCATTTATTTATTGACATGATCAGCAGTACAGTATATAATACGGTATGATATAACACGATACACTGTCAGTATTAGCAAACTCGTATATATAGCCACAGCTGCAATAAACGTTAGGGGAAAACTTTAAAATTTTTTTTCAATTAAAAACGCCCTTTGCTTGGAGAAAAACGCGTGGAAACGATGAATAAAAAGTGACCCCTTTTCCTGTCTCAGGACTGCCTTTTTCATATACACCAAATTTTTGCCGTCTGTCATACAAAATTTAGTAAGTTATCACTGACACTTCAGTTTCTGCATAAGCTTATAAATATTGCAAATCACCGTCATTTTTACCCCGGCAATTCAACGTTTATCAGAAATATTTTTTTTAAAAAACGTTGTACAAAATTGTAAAAAAAAGGTTTTGACGCATTCTAGGCCTATGGAAAAATGAAAAAAAAACTTCCATAAACGTTTATCACAACTATGCTTATAGCGAACGACTGGTTATACGACAAAATACGGTCGAATGAAAGATGACAACGTAACGTAAAGCATCATTCATATCATCATTACGACGTTGTGTGGAAGTTAACCAAATATTTTCAATAGACAGGCTCCTTATAAACGGAAACTAGGTCTATTAACAATCTTAGGCCTGCATCCGGACTTTTCTACAGGGGAGAGTTTGACTCAACGATTGTCCGAGAAGTGGGAGAGACACGTTACCATTTTAGCCAACAGCAGTAAATCTATACATACACAAAGTTAATTTAAACAAGGGCGAGCTGCCAGTAGGGAACAAGAAGCCCAGCTGTCGGTGTCGCTAGGATAGCCGACCGTACTGGTTGTCAGTGACCTTCAAGGTCATCCAAAGTTGATGATTTTCATCTAATCTGACAACGCGTATGCCACTTTCTATTAGTGATTAATAGTAACCGTGGCCGTATCTCTCACCGTTTTCGAGATATGGCCAGTTCTCCATTGAATTTCCTACTCCCCATTCAACCCCCAATTTGAAAATGTTCCCCTTGCACTAGGTGGCTGAAATTTTGCATGCCCGTGTTTCACGCATATGGCTAATTATTCGTGCAAAAAGTTTTCCCCTCGACCTATCCGTTACCCAGGGTACATCCGTTACGGACGGACAGACAGACAGACGGACGGACGACAACCATAACAATAGCTGGACCGTTACTTAAGTACGGTCGGCCAAAAATCCAACATAGTTCGCCACCTATAGTTTCCCTATGGGCCGCAAACTCATTTATGTGCATGATTTGGAGCTGGTAAAACGCATCTGGTTGTGTCATTTTCGGTTTTCTTTATACAGTCCTTCCTGGCCCCGCCTCGTGGGGACGGGGGGGGGGTTAATTAAATTCCCGGTTATTAGGAACCTGTCATCTGCAGCCAAACTCCGATAATACGTATAGCGTCCTGTTCGCTCATCAGTCGCATAGTATAGCATAGTTAGACAATTATTATCCTTCATTATAATATCAAGTATCAACACTGGAGGCCAGACAGCGGGTTGAGCGCCCCCTCGGCCATAGCAGAAAATTCTGTCCAAAACCTGTCCAAAAATTGCACTTTGAATTTACGAGTATATTCGCACAACTGATGGTTTTTTCCAACATATCTGAAATTGTAGGGTCTATATCTGAAATGTGCATCTAAATAAGCCCCTCTCGCCCTGACGACAGCTATAGCAACGGAGATGTAAAAAAGTTAAATTTTCTCCCCACTTGTCACAGCTTTTACACCCCTTTCCACACGCATAGGCATATAGTGAAAACTAAATTTGCCCACTTCGAAGAACGACAAAGAAGTTAAAAATTTCATAAATCTACATAATTTTTATAGGCCCTACATATGAAATATGCCAACAATGAAGACAGTTTGCACACGCCGAGTTTTTTTTCCTTAAAATAAATATCGTACGTTTTTGTAGCCTACTTTTTTCACAATCTAATTGAATACCGGACGTTTTATGCCCATATATAAACGTAAAATTGTCCGTATGCTCTCTTACAGCTCTGCGACTTTGTAACATTACTATAGAATTTCAAAGTATTTATCGATTATTTGGTAATTTCACAATTTGAATAGGGGTAGGAGCCTCATATTTCTCAGTGCGCAAGGGCCTCCAAAATCCTAATTTGGCACTATGCATAAACACAGACCCCACGCATATTTGTAGTTTCTATCCTTCCAAATCTGGAATCAAAATCAGGCGCAACTTCCCCCTCCCCTACTTTTGGGCTCAAGTTTTCCCCCACTTTCGAACTGAAGTTCCTCCCTTTTTTGGGCTTCTTCCTTTTTTAGGGGGAAGTTTTGTTAAGGGTGTAGGTTGCCCAGTAAAAATGGGAGGTCTTGTTCAAGGGTGTATGTATTGTAGATAGCTCAGTGAAAAATTGGGTGAAATTCTAATTTACATTCTTAACAAACCTTTCCTCTATATTTTCACTGGGCACAAGCTGCGTCCACCAGGTATAGGGATAGAAGCCACTGCCCCCACAAGTGTACTCTGGTCGGCAGGCCCCCGGTGTCGCGTGATAGGCTGAGGTAGGCTAGATATAGGCAATACTACATGCAGTGTGAACGTGAGTTCATCTGATAGCTGTTGAATGTCTAAGCAGAACTTTATCACAAGACTCAATGCATTTCATCACAGTCTCATTGATCGCCGTCTGACGCAGTGCTGTGACATCACGGTCACCTACGTCATCGTCGTCGTCATCATCATCACCATCAGCAGCAACAACAGCAGCAGTAGTGCCAGTAGTCGTTGTAGCATCCGCGGTGTCGCAGGGGACCGCTGCGCTGATCTGGCTCGTGTCGTCGTTGACGCCCATGACGTCAGTCCAGTCCGACCTGTCTATGGTTGTCGACCACGCCCATCCTCCGTCACGTGACCTAGTTACACACACGTGACCTGACTCAGATCCAGACCACGCCCACTCCTCGGTGTCCCGTCTCTCCTCGGGCGGCCAGAAGTCGTCGTCGTCCAGTAAGTTAAACTCGCAAGATCTTCTGCGTCTCATCTGCTGTTGCGGGTCCAGATCATCGTCCTCGCTGGCTTTCATTTCGTCGCCGCTGGCTCCCGGCGTGGCGATTACATCAGCGTTATCTGCGCTCTCTGCCGCGGCCGCAGCCGCCGTGACGTCAGCAATCTCTGTGTCAGCGTCGTCTCCGCCGTTGCTGGGCGTGACGTCATCGTTGGTCGTGGTGACGTCGCTGCGAGGGGGAGGAGGGCGAGTGCAGGCGTTGGTCGCCGTCGACGTGGAGGAAGGTAGACTCGGTGACGTGGGCTCAGCTGCGCCCTGAGTACCGCCGCTGCTGCGACCTTCCTCGTCGTCCGCCAAACCACCGGCCTGCAGGTCAAAGCTAGCGCCGGGCCAGCTAAAGTGCGACGGTGACACGTGCCTCGCCTGAGAGCTGGCACTTGCCGCTCCAGCCCGACCGACGCCATGTTGTGACGGCACGCCGTACGCCTTGGCGGCGGCCATGACAGTCGTACCGGGGACGGCACGTGACCGGTGCGCGGGCAGCGTGAGGTGTGACGAGGCGGTGACGTAAGTCGGCGATGACGAATGACGACTGTTAACACCGACAGCACCCCCACCCCCATGCTGCTGCTGCTGGTGATGATGATGATGCGCAGGCGCAGTGCGTCGTGTTCTCAGCGGCACTGACGACGTCGCTGACGCTTCCGATCTGTCAGTCCTTCGACCTCTGGCCTGCCTGTAACTCACCGACGCCCTGTCCCAGCCGTCCACGCTCTGACCTGCGGCGGCGCCACTGTCGTGCATGCGACCCGGCAGTGACCTACACCGTGACGTCATCGTAAGCTGCGGGTCACGTGACGACCTCCAGCCGTCGAACGTGGACGCCGACGTGCTGACTGGAGCCATGGCGCCAGCAGAGGTTCGACGGTCGTCGGTCAGCGGCGAAGACGTCTCCAGTAGAAACCTGCGCGTCATCGGGGTCTGATGTAGGTCAGGCTGGGAACTGTGCGACCATGAAGGAGAGGAGGCTGAGTGCTTCTCCAATCCGAGAGAACGCTGAAGTTTCTTCCACAAAGTCTCCTGGCAATAACATACAATCATAATGCAGCTCAAACCACACTCGGATCACACTGGTAGGCTACTGTTTTCAAAATTTTCAGCTGCAGTTGTGCGTCATATAGGCCTAAAGCAAACGACCGTGTAGTCTGTGCGACCTGGGCGTGGCTTAAGTATGATACCGCACTGTCTGGAGTGGTATAAGCTAGTACTGCGTACTCGCTTACTCATTCCAGCAGTGCGGTATATCTAGTACACACTGTAAAGCGAATTAGACGTTTAAAAAACTAGGTGTGGTATATAAATCTACATTTTAGTTACTTACTTACTAGTCCACCGGGGATTCTTGCGTTGTATTCCTGTCCGTCTCTAGGAACTGCGCAATAAATAAAGAATCCTTCCAAAAACTCTTGGATTTGGATAATAATGATGCCGATTTTTGCCAAACTGGAATCGATTTGTCCTTCAGCGATGCCCCACCGTTTCCAGCAAATGTCATCAAAATCCGCTCACAACCTTATGAGACATTTTGTACAAAGTTACACGCTGCAGCGGTGCAACCTCCACCCGTACTATGCGACGAACGTTAATACTTTGTGATTTTCGCTAAAAATAACAAAAATTGCACTACGAAGAAATGAAAATAAACCTCAAAAGTAAACAAAAACAACGAAAGCTGAAACGAAACTCTTAAAATTAATAATAAAATTATATATATATATAGAAGCAAAACTAAAAGTATAATAGATTGAAACGAAAATCACGCTGGTTGATTGATACCAGCTGGATACTTTACCTTGGTTTTCCTGGGTTTAGTCGAGTCAAAGTTCCACGTCAGCGTCAGCGTCAGTTGGTTGGTCTCCTCGGCAAGACTCCATTTCAGTCGCTCCGAGTGCGCCTCCATGTGTCGTAGTATAGCCAGCACGTAGCGTGGCAGACCGAACAGTGTGTCTCGGGTCGTCATCTTCAACTCAGTAGAATCCGGTGTTTAGATCGATCTCTGCAATGTCAGACATAGTGATTAAGCTAATCTTTTGTCACGCATAATGTATGCATCCCGTTCCCCTTTCCTTCATTTCTTTTCCGGGGCCTTTCACTAAACCCAGCCGTAGAGTCTAACGAGCGCTCTAAGCTCGTTTGACGTCGATTTTGTGACATTTTATTCACTCGATAAAGAACATTTGGCAGCTGTAGCTTCGGAGAAACTTGATTCAGGGCCTAAGCCTATATCCCGAATTAGACCTATATGAACTCCCTACGGTTCAGCCCACCCCTAATCTTACAGACAAAACATAACATAAATACACGTTTCGACTGCAATAAATGTCAAATTTGGTCAGTTAATTCTCGGAAAATAATTAAAATTGTTGCCATCAGCTCCACTTTCAATCTGTATTGCATTAAATTCGACTTCGGCGGCAGGGACTCCGCCCTTGCCCTTGTCCTCCAATAGACAGCATTATGAGATTGATGACTCTGAAGGATAACAGAGATTATTAGAACTGCCATCGATACATATGCACTATTATAATCGATAGTTCTTACAATTTTAGGTTTACCTGTACGTCGTTTTTTTTGTTTTGTGTTTCATAAAGGTTAAACTTTCTGTAAAAAATTAAACTTTTCGTTTCGTTGCAATTTTGCCTGGAAAGGCCGTCCCCGAAATGACCTATAGGCCCTATTGTGTCGGGCGGGACGTTAAACCCTACTCACTCACTCACGACTCCGCTCCGCCCTAATCTCCAGATCCCGCTGGAGGAACTCACAGCATTCCCCAGACCTCCTAGCTGGATTTTTGCAGTCCTACGTCTAAGAGGAAGGAGATGAGGGGAACGGGGGAAACGCGAAAAAGAAGGGGAGGGTGAGGAAGGAATGACAGAACAAGGGAGAAACGGGAAAAGGGAGAGAAGGGTAAAAAAGAAGAAAAGAAACGACCCCCGATTCACATTTCTGGCTACGCCATTGCTCATGCTGACCCAACTACAGAGTGAGATAGCAGTCAACCAATAGTAAATGCTGCCCCAACTTTGAGCTAGAAGAAAATAGAAATGCAGCATAAACATCACCGGTAGGGCCCAACCTAATTCACGAAAAAATGCAAATTACTGGCGTTTAGGGAAAAATGAAAAATTACACCAAGTTAGATGGAAAGTCAAAATGAATTAAAAATTATCGCATTTTTTGCACTGACTATTTGACTGGGAGCCGGTCAGGGTTAGGATTAGGGTTTGGGTTAAAGTTAGCATTTTCGAAAGATTTATGTCACAATAATGGACATTAAAAATTAGCGTAGAAAATGGAAGGTAAATTCGAGGTTCCTGCAAACAAGCACTGTTGAAAACTTGCCGACCGGCTATCTGTGATGGTCTACTTGCTAGGCTTGAGATGCTAGTTGGAAGTTGGCTAACTGGCGGATCTGTGATACCGTACTTAGTACGGTTGAGGTCGTCAGCTGCTCGGCTGCCGCCGTCCCTGCGGTGGCACGACGAAGAATGCTCGTCGAACCGCCGCAGGAACGCAGTCTTAGCCGGTACCTATGAGCACCATTTGGTACTTGCCCTTATAGGGCCGGATATTCAGATCGGTCATAACCGTTTACCAGTCATGACCGGTCATGTTTGACCGGTGACAAAATTTGACTGGCCATAATAGCCTATAGGATATTTTACCGGCTGCCGGTTAAGTATCCTGTGTATATCTTTTTGCTACAGCTTATACATCATCACATGCCTTGTGTCGACTGCAGGATATGTGCATTTTCGACGTGCAGTCTCAGCCGCATGCAGATGATTTTAGTGCCTTAAACGGCTTTTCTGGCGCAAAAAATGAGACAGCTTTCAAAAGTTACAAATGTCACCATTCTTCCACTTGCGGGAGTCACCTGTTTCCTACTATCCCTGGCCGAAAATTTATAAAAGTGGGACATGTCCCCTATCCGTAATACACTGACTATCAGTGGTGTAGTTGAGGGAAATGCAGAGTTGTCGGTACCCAAAATATTTAGGAAGGGAACGCCGTTCACCAGATAATATCAGGACAAAGGAGAACGGGGATAGGCCTACAGTAAATTAGACTTGCCCCTCCATTTAGTCATCTAACAAAATAATAATACAAAACTTGGTGTCAGCAGATGCAGTTTCTTGAATGCAAAAATTCTCTAAATACGTTCGCGGCCTGGGCTTGTCCGCCCAGAACAATACTTGGGGAGCTTACTGTAGCGCTCCCCTAGACTTCCTAGCTGGATTAAAGGCGGCCTACTTCTAAGGGAAAGAGAAGGGAAAGGGAAAGGAAAAGAGGCGTCCCCTTCTGCCCTCCCCCCCAAAAAAATCACCACACACCACTGCTGACTCCTAAGAATTCATCATCATTGACACGAGTACTCAATACCAACCTGATGCTGCTGGTCGTAAGCTTATATGCAAGGCAACGAAGGTGACAGATGCACGCGCGTATCAGCAGACAAGACGCAAACGTAACAATAATATTATGATCATCTATAACAATACAACACGCAACCAACTAGCTACGACGCTGATATGACAGCGATGCCGTAGCAGCTAGGCCTACTACTAGCTAGACGGCGCCGGCAGCCATGATGGCTCAATGACGTCAGAGCAGCATCACATCACTATGCGCAGCAGCAGCAGCAGCAGGACCAGTAGAGGCAGCTGTGACAGCAGCTGGCACGCGCCCTGCAGCAGTGCAGTCTATGGGTCTAGCAGGTCTCCCTCACGCGGCAGCAGATGTCCGGTGTCCAGTGTGTGATGGCAGAATGTTGCCTGCTGCTTAAGCACTGGCCAGCTGCTGCAGCGACCAGTTGCAGTCACAGCCTGCCATCATGCCATGTACTATGTGTATCTGTCGTTAGTCGTTACGTGCAGTAGGCCTACAGCTGCTATGCCGCAACGACACAACAGTAACCTGCGGGGGCGTCACGGGACCCCTCAGCGCCAGGAAGTAGGCCTACCTTCCACGTCCAAAGTCGCACCAATACTACCAACCGGCCTTCCCTTCCCTTTTTGGGCCGACCGCTAAGCTTAAAGTCGGGCCTTTGTCACGAGTTGTCGTCCGTCTGTCTCTCTGTCCGTCTGTAACGGGTGTACTGTGGCTAAACGGTGCAAGATATAGCCTAGATTGCTATTGATCACTAATAGGAAGTGGCATATACGCCCTTTCAGATGACATAAAAAATCATCGACCTTGGATGGCCTTCAAGGTCAGTGACAACCAGTACGGTCGGCCCCACCCTAGCGATCGCTGGGCTTCTTGTTTTCTTTTACTCGCACTTCTCTTCCCAATTTTTTCCTCCTCCTAATCCAGCTAGGGGGCATAGGGGAGCGCTAGTTTCTCCAGCGGGGCACAAAACAGAGTCACGGCTGCCAACGCATTGGCTCTCAAAACTCATGTCATGTTGCAGTGACATGTTTCGATTTTATAGCCCTTTGCGTGCAGCCCCATCCCCTACCCCTAGAACTCACACCCCCAGCTTTGATCTGAGCCCCCACCCAAATGAATAATTCTGCGTAACTCCCTGTCTCAGACGAAGAAATCGGTGCGTGTACTGCGGCATTAGGCCTACCGTAAGCGTAATTTCCATCCATCGCAACGTACGCTTCAATCCTCGCGTTTTGGCCGTTGCGTCAGCTGCGTACTTTCTTGCGTTCGCTGCGTTGGACGGAAAGCACGTTTTACAAGCATCTGTCAGTCACGTGACTCAGCTGCAGCACTGCGCATGTCTGCTACATTATTTACTCCTCCAGACTTTCACTGATAACTAGATTACATCTAGACCAGGCTGACCTATAGCAGGTGGACTAATGCAATTAACCAGCGAAGGCAGGCCAATAAATTTTGCCCAGTCAGCTAGACACATAACGTTTGGATAAAATGTTTTTAGAAACGACGAAAACACGTTTTTCCTGAAAAAAAACGTTGAACAAAAAACGCGACGTACCCCATTTGAATTGGAATATTGAATATATAACGTTTCAGCAGTTCAGCTAAGCCTACAATACGTTTTGGCCAACCGTACAAAAATCAACGGTACGTCTATATCGCCGCAGGCTCCTGTCCTGTCTGTCTATCACGCATGCATTGTGCGTGGCTAAACGATGCGTCTTGCCAGAAAGCTGCATGAAAAAGCAAATGGGGTTACCCGACTGCTACCCTGTGGCAACGATTCGATCCCCAACTACCCCCTACCATACCCTCAAACGGGGGTAGGAAACTGCACCCCCAAATATTTGCATTGTGAATTGCAGCCAAAGCGCTTCAGCTAGAGGCATGGTTACTACTGACAGATTAGTGACCATCACCCTATCCAACGTACCATCTTCGACCCCCTACAAACACACCTGTTCTCAAAAAATAGGGGTGCCTACCATGAACCTCAAAATGTGCATGGCGCATTACAGCCAAAATGTATCAGCGGAATGGTTACTATTAGCAGGACATAGACATCAATGCCCTATTTAATCCCGCCATTGCCGACTTTTCCTTTCCTCACCAGACCACGATAGTGCCTCACAAAGTGCCAGGTCATACAGAAAAAAATTCTTTCATACACATACTTCAACATACTTTGCAGCAAGATAGACAGCTATTACATATAGCAACCTTCAAAAACTTGACGAAAAATGTTCCTTTTGTTGAACAGCTGACCAGTGAGCCGTACAAAGCCAGAAAGTAGCTGAGGTTATGATATTGTTTCAAAATGTTTTATAGCTAGTAAAAGTGCAAAATTTGGACATAACACTCATACTATATAGGGTGCAGCAAAAAAGTAGCCCCTAAAGTTTTTCGATGTTTTCTCAACAATCGTTTGGAATTTTAATTTGAAATTTTACAATTTATCAACTGAAACGTTCTACATCAGACCGCCAAGTGAAATGTGATTAAGTTATAAAACGACAAAGTTATAGACTTTTCAACACGATTGACTACCATTTTTTCAGCAATAAAAATGTTCAAGCTAAAAGCTAACCGGTTACCACGTTACTGCCAACGAAGACACAGTGACGTTTTGATAAACAGTAATTTATTACTATCACTCAATTAACCTTCTTCTAAAGCAATTGCTAACTGCCCACCAGATTCAGCTTCCAGCAGGACTGCGCGCCAGCATACACAACGTGTAGCGCACAGAACTGGCTGCAAGCCAACTGTCCAGATTTCATCACTAAGAACCAGTGGCCTCCAAATTCGCCGCATAGAAACCCAACGTACTATTACATGTTGGATGCAATGTTGGAGGCTTACCACAAGCTTAAAACAAAGCCGAAAACAATCGCCAAACTCAAAAAAGTGCTTCATGTTATCTGGGGCAACTTGCCACAAGGACCGATCGACAAGGCTGTGAAAGACTTCTCAAATTAAGCAACTGAAAAGTGAAAACTCGTGTTGGAGCTTGGAGCTGATGGTGGACACTTTTAAACATTCACATTGCCAATGAAATTCTGGCATCTGATCATTAGTTAAGTGTGTTGTTTCAACAATGTTATTAAATTGGTGTTGTAGCCTGAACATTTTTTAATGTTGAAAAATTGGTAAGCGGTCACGTTAAAAAATCTATAACTTCATCATTTTTCAACATAATCATATTTTACTGGGCAGTTAGCTGCAGAACAACTTCAGAAATAAATGTGTAAAATTTCAGACTAAAATGCCAAACGGTTGCTGAGAAAACAGCAAAAAACTTTAAGGGGCTACTTTACTTTGCTGCACCCTGTACATCAATGTCAGCAAACACGGTTTGACTAAACATGCTAAACGGTGACATCAGACGCAAACAAAGCAAGGCACAGTGTAACGTCATTAACAACAACTTGTCTGACACAGTCCTCAGGCTCCTGTGACTTATACACTGACAACATAATATTGTCATTATCGACATCAGGGTCATCAACCCTCCCATTAAACAATTGGAACAAATTTCCCCGCCCCTCCCACTCACTTTTGTATGCTTCACACTTTTCCTGTCCCCATTTTTCTTTTCTGGAGGCCTCTTTCCTATTAAGGGTATGAGCAACGTCTGTGGGACGATGAAAATGAAGTCCCCCAGCCACCATCAACTGTAAGACATTCCGGGTGCAAAAAATGCATAAATTTTGGAATGCAAGCTAGGGAGAAGGTTGACATAATTTGAATTCTAAATTACATCAACTTCTTAACCCTCTAAAAGGGCTAAAAAGCAACTCCCGAGGTGCACAGTGTGAACACTCCCTGGTGGTTTTGGGCCTGACATTGTCATAAGTCCTGTGATCATACACTCACTGGCCATATAAGATTGAAAAGCTCTCTTAGAACAATGTGTGTTACAAAAGAAAGTTAGAAAATGACACAGTCTCTTCAGCTGATGAGAATGTGAACTCAGATGACAGCCGCAACAAAAAAAGTAGTAATAGTAACAGTAGTGGGCTTAGCAGTAGACGTTGTCTGGAGTGAGGGCACTTGTTATCAAGACTTATGCCTGTTTTTTGAAATGAGGCTTAATCCAAGGGTAACTCGCCAATAGTTAATATGACATCAAACAACAGTGCAAACGTTTACACCAGGAGTAAACTCGAGACAAGCAAAATAGCTGCTTGCTGAAATAACTATGACAACAATTCGTTAATCTATTCAGCTGCCTATTCATATTAACAACAAATTTCACGTTGCAGCAGGTTTTCTAATTAAGTTGAAAATAAAACATAATATTTTGTTTTACTAACATCAGCATTTTTAAGAAGATGTTTAATGGATATTTTTACACTTGTTTTGTTTAACATCATAATGGAGGTTGCTGTAATGTCTGCAAGAGCATCTTATGGTCAGCAAATTTTTGCTCGTGATGTTAGAAATAGCACTTTGCATCTGAGTCATTCACTAGGTGGCTGCGCTAAAAATGACCAAACAAAGAATGAACCCGGTAGCTCGCCAAGTCATGTGATTATTACTGAACAATCAAATGCCTGTTCACAACAATTGCCGGGTTACCCCTGGGTTAAACCTGGTTGAATCATGGAGTAACCCGAGTTGCTAAAACTCGAAAGCTATGCCGAGATTTACTGAAGAGGTAACCATCTGATCTCGGATTAGCTCATCCGAGATTTACGCCTCGTTTCCAAAACTGGGCATTAGTCTCAGACTGAGATCCTGCTCCGATGTTTGCTACAGTCTCTCATTACTGTGGCTGAATGCTGTAGTAGTAATGGCAGCAGTGTTTTAGCAGTAGTGTGCGAAGCTAGTGCATATCGTTGTTATTAGTAGTCGTCTGAGATCGCTGGCGCTCGTAATGTTGTTTACTAGCGACTGTTGCAAGCGGCAGCTTGGCAGGCATACGATGAGTGGCACCGGAAGACGATGTCATTGCAGTTGTAGTTGCTGTATGACATGATGACAAGTTATCTTCAGTGTTATGATCACAGTCAGTCGGAGAGTACAGTAATATGCAGTCATCATCATCGTCGTCATCATCAAGTTGTGTCGTATCACTCACGATTCTAGTAGCACCGGAAACAACCTTCACAGTTTCATCATCGTTGTTGTCGTCGTTGTCACCACTGTTGCTGTTATCAACTTCATCACAAGACTGCGTCTCCTAGCAAGCAACAACAACAACAAGCTACATTTGTCTATATCTTAACCATACTGACTGATGAATGTTCATAATTCATCTACTGGCATATTCTCCAAGAAACTTGCAATAAAACTATTGTAAAAGACATCACCTCAGTAGCACTGTTACGGTCAAAATGCTAAGGTGTTGCTGTATAACAGCGCAAAAAAAATTCCAAAAATGGTCAACATTTGGCAAGCATATGGACAAAAGGCAATATTACTATAATAACATTAAAATTTCTTCAATCTTCACATCAGTCCTTGTTGACATGATTTAGAGGCAAATTTCTCAAAACAGATCACCACTAGGTAAGTAAGACAGAAAGTTGTCTTTAACAGCAAGTGTCAATGACACAAGCATTACAGAAATAAACAATACGATCAAATACAAACACACAATGGCCTTAAAAACAGTAACTAACCTACACATTCATAAAGACAAAATAGCATACATATATACAAAACCCTAAAATCTACGTATAATTAACAAAAAATTTGAGCTAGCAGTTCCTGTTTGCAAACTGTCAATCTGTCTCTAGCTATTTCGTCACAGTTCATTCTCTGAACTGCAATCGTTTTCGTGAAAAACTGGCCAACATCGGTAAAATAACGACTTTTACAAGGGTACCACTCTTCAATGCCCTCACGCGCAGATTTCCTTGAACCTAGAAAATCGAGACTTGGACTGTCGAAATCTACGTTCAATGCTGAAAATTTCATATGCAGCTTTTTGATGTCTATCTCAATTGATTTCAGTGCAATTTCCTCTTGAAATGCGTCATCATCCAAGGTCACTGAATTCGGTGGCAATCGACAGCCAGTGTACAACTTCCTACTAGTGACTTATTGGCTAAAAATCGCAAATTTTTCCCACCCCCCTCTCATTTAGCACCCTCGTTCGAGTGACACTCTTCGAATTTATGAATAAGCTTTACGGTACCTGAAACTAGAGTTTTTCAGGCAGCCAATGGTGAAGATTTGGTGATCCTAGCTTGCACCGTTTTTGACTGATCCACTCGTGTGACGGACAGAGAGACAGACAGACAGACGGATGGACAAACAGAATTGCGATGGCTAAGACACGCTGGAAGCAGTAGCTGCTTTCGCACGTAAAAAAAAGCTTTGAAGACTTTTCATAGAATTAGAGATTTTGACAGTTGGCAGAAAATAGGTATGACCCTGAGATTGCAAGTTATAAGTCTGAGAAGCACAGCTTGGAGGAGGGATTAGGCCAGTGGTGGCTTTGGCATATGCTGTGAAACAGTTGTCTCTCTGATTGGTCAACTGAATCCTCCATATTGATATCCAGATCGGTAATGTCCCATCAACAAGCTTTTCTGTGACTTTCCCTGTGCTTTGTCATGAACTAAATTCTGTTAGAATGACACAAACAGGTTTGTAGCAAACTTGCCACAGACTTTGTTGCAGCCATCTCAACATGTCCAGATGGTTTGTCCGAGACTTTCATGATTTGTGTCCCGCGGGAAAGTCGGAGTGATGGAATTTGGACATAAAGTGTAATCAATCGGTAAAACGACCAAAGTGCTGAAAAAAAGTAGCAGACGCTGATAAAAGTTTGGTAACTGTGTACCTGAGAATCACTGTCAGTGTCGCCTTCATCGTCATCATCATCCTCATCACTGTTAATGTGGTCTGATACATCAGTTGATATTTTCCGCTTCTGACCTTGCTTTACCATGTCAACGACAGCACCAGCACTACCGACTGTAGACTCAACAGCTACTGGCTGCTGCTTCCTGGGCCTGTCAATCACACAACAGTACTACAGATACTGCTTCAACAAAAACAACTACTACTACTACCACATCAATGACTGCACCAGCACTACCAAGAATAGTATTACACTGTATCAAGCTCATTTAGATAACTTTGTCAATTCTCAACAGACCTGCACAATTCTTTAGTGGCAGGCTCTCTGAAAACTTTGTGATAAAACTATTATTAAGAATACCACCACACCCAAAACATGTTGCTATACTGCCTTTAAAAAAATTTCGAGAAATTGCAACAACTGAAGCACAGCAACGGCAAACTTCTGAAAACTAATTGCGCATAAACTAAAAAAAGTCTGGTCACGGTAGATGAGCGGGTACTGACTACACCGGTTGCACATGTAAAATGAAATAATGCTAAATAAAACAGAAATAAAACACAAAAAAACTGCTTTGTTTCTGTTTTATTTCAACCTTTCACGCATGTGAAACGAAACTACTCTGAAACGTTTTCAAATTGTTTCACATTGTTTCTATGGATGTTTTCCAAGAATTTCCAGGACCGTACACGTCCATTTTCAATGGCTTTCCGAACTGTTTAATCAAGTGAATATAGAACGATCATCTTGTTTATGTAATATGTACGGAATAATTACACTAAACAACAGATCAAATCAAGTCTGACAGTAGAATGATAAGGCAAGGACATGTGTCTCAAAATAATCAACCATTTGGTTCATTTGCCCCATGACTTTAAATAACTTTCCAAGTTTCCACGACTTTCCAATCATGAAAAATTTATATTTCAAATTGTACGATCTTTGCGCATACTGTACCGCAAAATAAAACAAACCTGCCGCGGGGTCGTGCTGCAGTGACACCGATGTGGTGTTGTTGTTGTTTTTGTTGTTGTTGTAGTTGTGTGTCTTTGTCATCTTCAGCGTTGCGTACATCGGGAATGTTGGCAACAAGACCTCTGAGGAAGCTAAACTGACCATCCGACACCACCGTCTGCTTACTGGACAACAGGCATATGCACAGACAGAGAGACAAAGTCATGCCAACAGTGCTGACTGTGGGTTACAAATGTGGAGAATGGAAAGTTGAAATTTTCTGACGGACAGATGCAAATTTCAGAGATTATGGATGCTCAAAATTTCAATTTTGCCCATAAATTAAACCCAAATTGGGATTTTTAGCCCATTTTTTGTATATTAATAAAAAATGTTCCAAAAAGAAGCATTTTCTGACAGGCTGCCCCTTACTACTGCATCACTGATATACTAGATTAATGTGACATATAAATGTGATGCAGTTCTAGTTTGCTAGTTATTTTAATTCTATTCTATACTGTGTCTCAAAAAACGTCCCACTTTGTAATAGTCCATATCTTTGAATATTGACCAATTTGCAAAATTTCTTCACTGGCAAACTCTCTAGACAGTTGGCAATAAAGTGGTTATTAAATATCCAACCACACATTAACTGCATCCCTACACCACCTTGTGTAATACAAATGCAAAAAAACTAACAATAATAGGCAACAGGCGTGTTGAAAGATGAAAAACACCTCACATCCAAATCGCTACAAATGATCTGTACAATGCTCTACTGTATTAGAGCCGTATTTCTGAATATTTAGCGTGCTGAATGACGTGTTTGTTTCTCGCCTTCATGGTTTAGTAGTCCTACCAGTTTACCTACAGTGGTCACGTTCTCTTCAATACTTGCATGCTTCAGTCTGTCGTTTTGATGCCTCTGTTCGGTGGGTCCTGTTTTCCAAAATCTTTTTTAGTAATGTGTTTACTGTCCAGTCCTTTCCTTTTGCTGTTTAATCAAAAATTCTGCCAAAATTCTTTGCAAACTGTATTTTTCGAACTTGTATAAGTTCTTAGTTGAAGCCTTGTCCTCACTGCTAAAGGCATGTTACATTACTGGTGTATCATCACTGCATTAAAAATTATTGTATATGAATATAACAAAATCTTCTGCTATTGTTAAGAAACACAAAAATGTATTAAAAACTAAACATCATTTACTTTTAATATGAAAATTATTGAAAAATTGTTTCAGAAGATAATTTTTGCATTTGTATTACTGGGATTTTAGTGATTTTTGACAATTAAAGTTTTATACAGTAGTGTAGCAACACAGTTAGGGTGTGGTTCAACGTTTAATAACCACACTACTGCTACTTGTCCACAGAGTGTGCCAGTGAAAGAATTTTGAAAATCGGTCAATATTTGATGAAGATATGGACAATCACAAAGTGGAATGTTTTTTGAAGACACAAGTGTATATTTACTACACTGTGTCTGGTAAATAACTAATCCCCAGATATTGCGCAATGAAAATGGCAAATCTGAATAAATCTAAATCAAGTTTCATACACTTAATCCCCAATAAATTCCCGAAAAGACTGCCAAATTTCATTGAAAAATATTATTTCTTAAGTTATTAAATGTTGAATATCGATAACAAAATACCTCCGTTACCAATATGGCATTAACAAAATAAATAAGCAATTACATGTGGCTGGCTGAGAGAGTTCGTGAGTTATTTATCTGAGTAACTTGACTTGACTTCACCAGTAGTGCTTCAATAAACAGCTCCAGAGCACGTGCTGGATATATACCCGGTCAATTACCAATAACTCACACTGTGTGACATATAATTACCATAAATATGCTATATATCGTATACATCATTAGTAATACACACTGCAGCTAGTATATGACTAGATACTGTGGCTTAGAGGCTAAAACACGCCATATTATAATAATATACAATACAGTATACACAGTAAACGAGTACAATAAATTTATATAGAGAAGAAACACAAAAAGTATTTAATTTTTTGTAGCATCACAGTTAGTAAACAGCCTTTTTAAGAGCAAGCAAAGATTTTTCAAATAACATTTAATTAGAAGTGTCTACAGGAAGAGATGGATCATTTCTAACTCATATGGTCAGGCAACATACTAAGCCTAGAGCTAATGGCCCCAGTACTAGGGCCACTACTGTTCGATTTATGGTAAAGTAACTGGTCTACTTATCTCAGAATCAGTCCATGAAGCCCGAGCCCCAAGGCAAAACCTGCTAGGACTAACACACTATAGCAGGTCTATCATAAGCTTGCTGCTAGGTTATCCATGACTCAACATAAGCAGAAACAGAAACCCATCTTACATCATCATCATCATCATCATTATCATCATCATCACATTGTTCAAATGCTCTAATCCAGAGGCACCAACCAATAGTGCCAAAGTGCTAAATGAAAATAAAACAACAAATCTGCTGAAAAGTTGATACTAAAAATGATGTTTATGATAGATGGTAAACAGACAGACAGACACACACAATACAAGAGAAATCTATGAGTGCTGAAAAGATACAGATGACAACCGGTACAGCTGCTGCAACTTTACCAACTTCCTCATCGCCCTGCATTATTTTCTTTATACGAGCCTGCAACACACAACAACTACTACTACAACTATAACTACTACAACTACACATCAGAAAAGAACAAGACAAGTCAATGAACCAAGCCGAGGGGTCCTATCAACTTCCACATGTCTATGATCTTTCACTTTTCTTGATATCAGTCTGATGAAACAGTTATATTCTGTTATGGTGCGACTACACCTGGAATACGGGAATGTTGTTTGGCACCCTCACCTCAAAAAAAAAGATACTGATTTGATTGAAGCAGTACAGCGTCGAGCAACTAAAATGGTTCCTGGTCTACATAACTCTCTGTATGCTGATAAACTCAAACGTATGAATTTACCATCATTAATGTACTGCCGTTTACGTGGAGATGTGATTGAGACATATAAATATCTGCATGGATCATTTTGCCACTTTCAGTTTCTGACGCTGGTATTGTCACATGAGGTCACAGTCTGAAGCTGCAGAAGAGAATGTAAATTGGTACGCCAAACAAATACTCTTGGTTTCAGGATCATGAATTTATGGAACTCTTTGCCTGAGGAGGTTGTGTCTGCTCGAACTGTGAATAGTCTGAAGAATAGATTTGATTGGCACTATGTCCATCCCAGATACAGTTATAACTGGGAAGATTACAAGTTTTAATGATCAGTCTACAGGCCTTTCTGGCCTATCCTGGACTGCACTACTACTAACAGAAAAATAACCAAAAAACCAACAATTTTGTTACAGATATATAGTCATAAGATGTAAAGGTTAGCAATAACGCTTTTTGAATCATTAAAATTTAAAAACAGGTTGATAACTTTTTACCCTCAATTGCACTACAAGCACTTAGATGCACCAGACGCATTTCGCCCACACACCCTGCGGCTTTCAGATACACCCAAATTATTCAGCATGGTTCGACATAGTACAAACACGTTGATAACAACAACAACGTGTCCCAAATGTACATGGATACCGGCGGAAATCGCGCATTGTATTTCTTCTTCTTTGTTGGCATTTCCGTTACAGATGACTTGAATTATGAACTTTTTCTACACGAAAAACTTTCAACACAAACACCAACGTCTAAACACCGTATGCGAAATGTCTCCGGAGTTTGGGATCGCTGACTTTTCGGCACCAAAAAATTGCGCACGCCGCAGCAACAGTAAAATGCGGTAGGCAATTTTTTTGTTTTTTTTTAAAGTTTGATAATGACATTTTTAACTTTTTAATTACAATTGTACTGTACTATGCGCAGTGCGCTGACTGTGCCGTTACTGCCGTGCAGCGAAGTTGTTTTTGGTAATTTGCGGAAATGCGGAATGCGGAAAGTAATTTGCGGAACGAAATCTGCGGAATGAAGATGATTGGTTGACGTTCATGATCACGTGATCAGCCCGATTCCGCAAATTACTGCCTACCTTCAGAGCTGGACGTGGTGGTAATTTGCGGAATTTATGGTGCGGAATTGCTGTAGCTGACAATGGAAAACGACGAAAACGTTGCAAAACGTAGGAAAAGGAA
>Ga0209367_1001955_pt1 | contig 26516 bp, 21 predicted proteins | sample WorMetLIZISLAND2_FD_187412 | JGI IMG/M metagenome (GOLD analysis project Ga0209367, IMG submission 187412) | Marine gutless worms symbiont microbial communities from Max Planck institute for Marine Microbiology, Germany - Olavius geniculatus... ... | reverse complement strand
AGCTAAGAATGTTGAGAACAAGAAAAAGAAGCCTGGATATCAAGCTTACGATGACTCCGAGTTCAATGAATATGGCATGGTCTGTGTTTGATGTTTTTTAGCTTTAATTTGATTAATCTGTGTTTGCTTTTTTGTTATTCTGCACCGTGGTCCACAAAAACGTGCCACTTTTATTTTTCGAATAGCTTTGTGAAACATTGGCCGATTTTAATAATTTTTGGCATGCGACATCAAGAAAGAACTTAACTCAAGTGACAACTTGACTCAAGTGACTGTAGTTTTGGCCGCCTCATTTTAATACTGTTGCTGCACTACCTTGTGAAATGCAAAAGTCGTAGTTTGGCCATTTACAATGAATACTGGATAGCACATGCGTCAGCTCAGAAATAATTAACTAAAAAGCGACAAACATGATTGGCAACTATTGTATCTCAAAAAGTCACACGTGTCACGTCACATCCTCTTTTATGCTCAAAATGCTCTTTTCCAACGCGAATGCAAGCGGCAAACGTTGACACCACTTGCAAACAACGGGCTCAACAACCTGCATTTCACAAGGTAGTGTAGCAACAGTATTAAAGTGAGGTGATCAAAACTACAGTTGTTTGCGTTGAGTTTCTTCCTGGTGTTGTACGCCAGAAATTATTAAAATCAGCCCGTGCTGCACGGAGCTGTTCAAAAAATAAAAATGACACGTTTTTCATGGACCACGGTATACAGTATGATGTTTTGTGTCTGCCATTTTCTTAATTTTATCATTCTGCCAACATGTTTCAGTTCATAGAAAATTTTCTCATTTTTGCTTATGCTAGACAGTTGAATACTTTTGGTCTTTTACATATTTAGGTCTTGTGCTTGGTGCTTGCATAATGTTTTTTCTTCAAATATTTATTATTTTTCAATATTCACTGTATGTGTAATGTAGTTAATAATGTGCAGTCTCTTTTGTGTAAAATATCTCGTGTGGCATGAAATATCTCCACTGAGTTGATGTATTTGAAATTGTTGTTACATGGCTTGACCTGAGATTCTCTAAGCATTTGGGCCAACATGTTAATTTTTTGACGTTGGATGTAATAGTTGCCGGTGTCGCACTGGTGATGCTAAGTTGCTTTTAAGTTGTGTTAATTTTCGTGTTATTTGTGGATGTTTTTGGCAGCTGAAGGTGCGAGACGTTCTAGACAAGTATGACGAAGTGATCCATGGTGACAAGAAAGAATCATTTCACCTTGGTATGTATGTTTACTGATTCCATGGCTTCCATTCCAAAGGCACCCAATGGCCAATTAACATTTATTTTTTACTGTCCGCTCGAGTGTACCTTTACATGGACTTTTACTTATACTGGCTCGTAGTTCACATTTGCACGGTCTGATCTTGGTAAAATTTTCACAGCATGTTTCGATATCGATGTCCCCAGATTTTTGAGGGTTAACGTTAAAGCCCTCTTTTTTGACTCTGATCATGCTGAGTGCTATATTGTTTTGTTATTATTTTATCCGTTATGTGCCAGATCACTCGGGCCGATACGACGCAGACTATGAACGACAGATGCAACATATGAAGTCAACATTACATTCACGAGCCGTGAGTTGCATTTTTAACACACATTCTTACTTCTCAGTTTTGCACCCTCTCTCTTTTCTTAGCAGCATTTACTTGTTTTTTTTCTCAATTTTACATTCTATTATTGGGGTGCTTGCTAAATGTAGAAGTAAGTGAGAGTGAGCGATGTCGAAATAAACCATCTAAATAGCATTTCTACTTTGCCACAAGCACCCAAGGAGATGAGTTTTTGGAAGTGGAAATTCAAAGCAACAACATTATTTGTTTACCCTGCCCTGATAATCATATTTTTAATGATTGTTTACATCATATATGTAAAGAAACATTTCTTGTGTTTTCTATAAAAGTTTTAAAAAACATGCTTTTAAAATTTTTTATTGTTTTTTTATTTTTTGATGTTTTTTATTTATTAATGTTTTTGTGCTTTCTAATGTCGTTTTTTTTTGTTTTGGTTAAAACATAAATGTACAAAATTACAAATATGATTTATTTCTCATGGGCAAATTGTGTTCAGCTGGTTTTGATCAGTACATTCAGTACATTCCGGTTTTTGGTTTTTACAAATGGTAGGTTTTTGTTTTTAATTATCTGACTTAGATATTCTTCGCATGTATAATGGCAAAAAGTAGCGATTGGAAACATCTGCAGTTTGATGTTTAATATGCATGTTTTTTTTATAAAAGTGAAAAAATGTTTTTTAAATGTTTTTTATTTGCAAATCATTATTTTTAACATCTATGACTTGGATGGGTGACTGTCTGTAGACAGGTAATTCATTTAGGTATATAATCATCACCAAGTTCAACTCGGCATTCTTTTTTCCGGGGTAAGTAAATCGAGTACTGGCACGTCTGGCTGTGCTGGGTGGCTAGGATTAAGGCAGAGCATGTTCACTCGTATCGGGTGGCAGGTAGCACGGTGTGATTCCATATGGCAGGTGATGCTCTGTAGCTCGGTGAAAGGATTTCATCAAGCTTTGTTATTTACACTGAAGTTGCACGTGGTTCGACATGCAGGAGAGGTTGTCTATGCCGGCGCCAACGTTGGCCAGTGAGTTTTACACACAAGCTGAGATGGAGGCGGCAGCAAAGTTTAAAGTCACCAAGAAGAAGCGTAAGTTGCGAAAGAAGGTTGTCGTCACTGCAGATGATCTGCTTGGTCTGGAAGCCGACACCGACCAGGATAGAGGCTCCAGGTAGTGGTGATAATAATAATAATAATAATTACGACTGCAACTAATTGAAAGTTTCTAATTGATAATTTCTAAAAATAGTAGAAATTAACAGTTTAATTTTAGTTAATTTTTGTAATCAATCAGAAGACCAAATACTGCAGAATTCAACTATTGGTGTATGTTATCCTTCATGAAACGAAGCAAAAGTGATTATGGTGATGCAGTGCAGAAACTGTGTAGTTAAAACTCACAAAGTGCAAACTGTCAAACTAACACTGCACATGTGCAAAATTCTTGATCACGTCTAGTGTGAAAAAGCGCCGGCCACTGTTGTCTGCTGTAGTTTACAATCGACTGCAAATGCACAGAATAGTGATGTTAGTAATGTTTTTATCCAAATTTTGAATGAGTTTTAATTGACTAAAAGAATGTTAGTCAGTTAATTTTTTAACAGTTTATTGATTAATTAATCATTAGTTTCTGCAGCTCTAACAGTAATATAATATTAACGGTAATGATAATGATGAAGCTAGGTTAACGTGTGGAAGTCGTGGTCACGGCGGACGACTTGCATGGCCTGGAATTCGACAGTGACCGTGACAGAGGCTCCAAGTAGCAAGCACCATAGGCTGACTTTATATTGTGCAAATAGTGACTGTTATCATTAGAACTTTTTCAATCAGAAATATTTTGATAAACGATATATGTATCGTGCGAAAACAAATTGTATTTTTGATTTATCAGTTGAATTGTTTCAGCAGTTATTTTGAAAAATCAAGTTGGCAGTAGTGGACGTAGCTATGCCATTAAAGGTCATGGTCACACAAAGTAATATTACTTGTGCTGGGAAAATGTTATTTGATGTGGGCTATTTTGGAAGGCAGTATTGTTTAAAGTTGCAGTAGCCTTATCAGTGAATAGTTTAGTTTAGTTTACGTCGAGTAACATGGTTTGGATCAGTTGCTTTCGTGCATATTACGGCATTTATCACAATTTACTTCCACTATTTTTTTCTGCACTTTCTGTAGAACTTTATCATCTATGGGAATTTAGTGTACTGCATTGTTGTCTATATTGAATGCATGGCACAGGAAGCGGCCGAGGCTTGACAGAGGTCCGGAGCCAGTGAAGACAGAGCCGTTTATTCCCGGCTTGGACCTGGTTGACGACGAGACTGATGTTTCTGCAGTAAAGGATGAAGATATTCTTGATACTGGTAATTGTTTGCTTGCAGTTCTTTACTAATTTGCATGATTTTGCGTGTATATAAACTGCACAATAAATGGGTAAATAATAGTAATGGATAAAGGTAACAGGGATGACACTGTTTGTGGCGCTGTCATCGTGGCGTTGCCAATGTGAGAGTTCACCCAGTTTGTTTGATGAATATAGCATGAGTGCCAAGCGGCCAAGCCAGGATCAGGCCAATCAACTCGAGCCACCGATGTGCCTAATCTGGCATTCCGGCAGCTGTAGTATCACAGTTACTATCGCCATTTGTTACAGTCTATAAGCTGATGCTCATTTTATTATCCCATGGGGGTAGAGGGCTGAGTTGACATTGATGGCTGGTTATATACTGAGATAGTTTATCTGCTCACAGACAGTCACATGTCCTCGTACTAAGATTGAATAAAACGTGTAAGCACTAGATTACACGACCAATCCGTGCTTGTCGTTTGCATTGCACCAGTTTACATTCAGAGCTGGTACTTGAATACTGTATGTGATGATTATTTTGCCATATTGGATTAGTCAGTTATCACACTTGATTTTTACTTTTTTCAATTTCTTCTGAATATGTAGACCACAAAACCATGTATGGTTAACTTAGTGTTAAAAAAGTCATCCTTTCCCGTCCGAGTGAATATTGCTGTAAAAGCAACCAGCTAATGTATATTAGGCTGTATTCGCATAGACACGACTGCAAGTGCAAGTAAGAGTCCGGATTTCGATTTACGGCGCATATGCGTAGATGCTTCATTCATACGAGTGAAGCATCTACGGTCGCTTGTAGAAGCACATAACTCAGTGCCTGTTAGCCATATTGGAATCTCCAGTGAAAATGAATCGAGGATATGCTTCACGAATAGTAGAACGACATTCTACTACATCGCTTGAAATTTTAGCAGTTGTGCATCCCTAGTAGTGAACAATTGAATAATGGCACGAGTTCTGATGTCATATATTCATCATAGCTTGTATAAATTAGTGCTATTACCCATATTTTACTTCATATGGGTTGGATAAAAACACGATCTGCATAAAAACTGCTCGGATGAGTGAACACAGGTGACCCATACTCGTATTAACGCGAATTGCTGTTGCTGAAATACATGCAAACTCGTCTTTGTTAGAACTCTATACAGGTACTCAGACTCTCGCTCGTGTCACTCGTGTCTTTGGAAACACACCGATATTTTGTGTTTCGATAACATAGGTAGTCCATACGATGATCTCACAGGTGTAGTGTGACAATACTCGAGTTCGTGTTTCATCGAGAAATAGGATTAACACTATGGTTGACACTTTCTTTTAGAATAAATACCAAGTTAAACATGAACTGAAGTCTAACTTTGGTGTTATTTTTTTTCTGAGAACCAACTTTTATTATTATTTACCAAATAAGAAAAAAGATAAATGGAAATGGCAGATAACACCAAAGTTAATCCGAACATTACTGATTAACAACAGACAGCCGCAATCTAAATGAATACGTGATTTTTCTTAATCTTTAGGGATTAGAAATTTTCTAATCGGTTTTTAGTTCACTATTTGGATAAGAAAAAAGGTTATCACACTTTGTTCTTAGCGGATGTCAGATTAAGAGTAATGGATTAGAATAAAGATAATCCCTTCTCTCGATGAAACGTGAGTTCACATAATGTTCTTGTTGTTATTGTTTAGATGACACTGGTCGTCTAGATGAGGACCTCACAGGTGTCATAGTAGATGAAGACGCCGCGGCTCTGGAGCTGGAAATTTTGCTGAATCGTTGCAGACAGGTCAAGTCAACAGTCAGTCGTTGTCAGAATGAGCTAGACTTTGTCCCATCCGATGACGCGGACGTACCGCCGCCAGCAGCGCAGTACGGCTCGTCCATTGTTGAACTCAACTCTACGTCGGAGTTCTGTCGATCACTCGGAGAAATTCCGACACTGGGGATTGCCGGCAGTCGGGAAGACGATGATGACGAGATGAACGTATGTATTTTGTGTACCATTTGTAACTGTTAGGGCTGGTTTCTCGCAGGATTGAGACACTTGGGCAGGTACCCAAAAAACTCGGAGGGTTTTGTTTATAGGCAAACACACTTTTTTAACCTGTTAAAGACTAACCCAAGCTTAGTCTAATTTTAGTTTTTTTCACTAATAATGAATTTTTGCAAGGTGTAAAACTTATGAATTTGCAAATTCGTGGACAAAGTTCTGTCTTTTAAAAATCAATAAAATCCACCGGGTTGGGCTTTTGAAAAAATTTTTAACCCTGGATGTTATGGTGTTCTTTTTTGATTACGTAAGCTGGTTTAACAAAAGAATTGAATATTGTTACTGTACACGGTGTTTTATAAAAAACAACCCTTTTTTCTTCCTTTAATAATTTACTCAAATGATGATTAATTTACATGAAATTTTTACTAAGTGTAGCTGAAGAAATACTAATTCAAAATATTTTAAAATATGGCAGTTGATTAAATATTCTTTACTAATCGTGACGTAATGCTGACATCATAATGGGTCACGGGTACAAGCTTGCTAGTCTCAGCTAGTGCTGTCAGTTGCTACCCTGCTTTGATGGTAAACTTAATCTGGTTTGCGGATGAAAAATTTTCATCGTGTCAGCACTAAGCAACATGGGGACATGAAATCAGGCTTCTTGCGATCGAAAAACTCAACTTTCTTGCAAGCTTGGTGTGCTAGTCCAATGTCTTGCTAGAACATGTGAAAGTCCAACTATACCCACAGACACGTAAATGCGATTGCTTTGCACATTTTTTGTGGCTTTAACTGTAAAACTTCAAGAATTTGTCAACAATGAACCAGTTTTTTCAGCATCGGAGCAGGGTAGCAACTGACAGCACCAGTTAAAACTAGTAAGCTTGTACTCGTGACACATTATGACGTCAGCATTACATCACGACTAGCAGAGAATATTTAATCAACTCCCATATTTTGTTGAAATATTTTGAATTAGTATTTCTTCAGCTACAACTAGAAAAAATTTCACGTAAATTGATTATCATTTGAGTAAATTATGAAAGAAAGAAAAAGAGGTTGTTTTTTTATGAAACACCATGTAGTTTCACTACTTAAATTGTGATGAGCAGGATTTGGGTTGAACTCTAAGTTAAGGTAAGGCAGCAACAGACAGACCAGCTTAGCGTCAATGCATTGAGTCTTATAATAAGAATAAAACTGCATAAAACTACTATATTTAGCATCCATTGAACTGTATAAAAGCTAAACTAGAGCTAAAACATTTTCAATTTGTGCAAGGACAGAATGAAAAAATAAATGACAAACTCAGGCTTCTTGTCTTCTATGCCGGTTAAACTAAGCTGCTAAGGTAAGGTTTTATTGCCGCTGTAGGACTACGACCGTGATGATGATGATGCTGTCATTCTCTGACTTAGTTATTTGAAAATTTACTGATCCTGTTCTAGAACTAGTTTTTTTTATTTACACGGTTAATGTTTAAGCTCTTGTGTGGGAACCCATAACAGAGCATTGCTCATACTTTTTTTATATAGGATCACACTGAGACCGAGGAATGCGTCCCACCTTAACGCCAGCCAGGCAGTCCGGTACTCGATTTACGTAGTCTGAAGGGATTAAAGGCTGAGTTGACGTGGGTGGTTGTGTGTATTATTGGGCCATGTTAAGCCTTTTTTGCTGTAATCCTTGTTTTTTTTTGTTGGGATGCTGGTTTCGCTAAGCTGCTAAGGTGGTGTTACTTCCGCTATAGGACTACGACCGTGATGGGCAGGATGGCCGAGACATTCATGATGATGATGATGACATGGTAGCTGGGGGCACCTGGCAGTCGGTTCAGATTGACAGCCGACCGGTTGATATCACCGCTCTCCCGGAGAAGTCTGTGCTGGATGAGGAGCCGGTACTCAACCACGGCCTGGCAGGCGCTCTCCAGCTGGCAACCAAAAAAGGTATTTGACACTCTTTTCTACGGGCACTTTATCTTTTACTGTTCTCTGCTTTATTAACTGTTTTGGGATATTTAGATTTTTATACTACATAGTGGCTTGATTTTATCTTTATATAGGTGCATTACGAGAAAGGATGTGATGATGACTTAATTATTAGAAACTTTAATGACGTGGTCCTAGAAATAATGTTTTATTTCTGTGGTTAAAGGGTGTATATCGTTCTATATTGGAACCCATCATATGGGATCCCACAGTGTTACCTGCCACCTGATACACCTTATGCAGGCCAGTACTTGATTTACACAGCTTGAAGGGATAGGAGGCTGAGTTGACCTGGGTGGTTGGTTGTATTATTATGAGGCGGCGGCCATATTGAACCTTTTCATGGTGATGATAGTTTAAAGCCCAAATTTCGTTAGTCGCAGACTTTGTTGTGGGCACAAATCACGAAAGTCCATAGCACAAATCACGTCATCAACTTTCATGATTGGTGTCATGGACTTTCGTGATTTGTGTCCTTGACTATCCCCACGGGGAAGTTTTGATGAAAGTCGGTGTAATGGAATTTGGGCCTAACTAAACTCAGAATGCACAGAGAGCATAAATGTTTACCCTCCACTGTGATGTCTGTCTAGTCATAGTACTGCCATTTAGTGAATAATACTTAAGTATTGCTATTTCAGAATGCACTGTGAGTCCTGAGAGTGATAATTTTTGACAATAGAGCAATGGTTCATCTCTGTGCAAATCCTGACAAGCTTATCCATACTTTTTGGACCCAAACAACTCAGAAATTTCGTTCATATCCTGTTTGTGATGTTGAACACTCTCATCGACAACTAAGCAATGATGCTAACGAACCCTGGACAAGCCATTGTGTGATACTTTAGCAGATGTACCAGTAGAAGTCCTGTAATTATGTGTATTATCATCACCACCTGTATATGTGTTGAAATTGGCAGGATATCTGGACCAGGAGAAGTTACGAAAGGCAGCGACGATGAGCACGGCCGCTGCACAGCTGCAGGCTCAGAACTACTCCATCGAAGACAAGAAACTCGAGTTTGTTCTTTCGCTGTGTCTTATGCACATCAGTCTGAAGCAGAGGGGTTTAAGCTCTCAAATTAATTTTACTTTGCGGGTTCCTAGCCAGACTTCTCAGTACAACTACACTGCACAGTGTTTCATAAAAAATGGCACCCTTTTTTTCTTTCATAATTTACTCAAATGGTGATCAATTTTCACAAAACTTTTACCAGATGTAGCTGAAGAAACTCTGATTCAAAATATTTGGACAAAATATGACTGTTAGTTAAATATTCTTTGCTAGTTGTTATGTGACGCTGACGTCATAATGTGCCACGAGTACAAACTTGCTTGTCACAGCCGGTGCTGTCAGTTGCTGAATAGCTGCCCTGCCTTGATGGTGAACTTCATCTGGTTTACTAGTGACAAACTGTTGATGTTTTACCATTGCAGTCACAAAAACGCCTGAAATGACCTCTTTCACGCACTTGTGGGGATAGCTTGACTTTTCCATTTTCCAGCAAGACAGTGCACCAGCACACGCCGCTTGCAAGACAGTTGAGTTTTTGGATCACGAGATGCCTGATTTCATGCCCCTATGTTGCTTAGTGCTGATACGATAAACATTTTTCATCAGTGAACTAGATAAAGTTCACCATTGAAGCAAGGTAGCAACTGACAGCACCAGTTGAGACAGGGAAGTTTGTACTCAAGACACATTATGACGTCAGCGTTACATCACGACTAGCAAAGAATATTCAACTATCAGCCATATTTTATTGAAATGTCTTGAATTAGAATTTCTTCAGCAACATCTGGTAAAAATTTTATGCAAATTGATCGTCATTTGAGCGAATCAGGAAAGAAAGAAAAAGGGCACCTTTTTATGAAACATCGTGTATCTTCAGACCTTCATTAATCTAGCTGGAGGATTTGGGAAGCAGTGAACACACTGTAAGCTCCCCCAGTGAGATCTTGGGCAAAGCCCTCCCGCAAGTGCATTTTATGTAGTTGAAGTGTGAAAGTCGTACATGAAGACATTTTAAATTATTTATATGGGCCACATTTTCAACTGATTGTCAAACCCCCATCTACAAGCTTGTCTAAAGCTAAATGTTCTTTGTCTGTTGCATATCAGCACAGAACATTGAAAAGTTTTTGTTCCTATGCAATCTTACACTGTTTACAGAATGCTCTGTTCTGCTTGTCGTAAATTCCATTTTTGTAATTTTTGTTTTTGCTGTAACTGTTTGTTTTCTAGTCCTAGCTGGCAATAGCTAGCTTAAGGAAAGATATTTATTCACTGTTCTGTGAATAGTTAAGTTGTTTTATGGACACTGGAACTTCTTGGAAATCCGTGTGATTTCAGTTTTGATTTATTATATTATTTTGTATTTCAGTTTTAGGAATATTTTTTTAGTTTGTGCTTCATTTTACTTTTTGCTTTATTTTAGTTTTTGTTTTTTGTGTTATTTCTAGAGCTGTCAAGTTAACGCATTAATTAATGCATTAATAAATTAACGCGCGTTAAAAAATTGACACGCATACATAAATTTATATTAATTTTAAAAATTCTGTGAAGTAAAAGTTCCAATATTCCGTTAAATTGCAGTTATTTGACAATCGCGTGAATTCAAGTAACTAAACTATAGTTGCCTTTCCATCACTACTGTAAATATATAATTATTCCGACAACAGGCTAATAAATTTCTATGCTAGCTATGACGCCAGTTATTGCTCATTATATATTTGAAATGTTTCTAACTTTCAATATTCTACAGGTGAGACTCCCAAACGTCGTGTGGCCTGGGTTAACTTACCCGCCCGTGTTCTCCCTCTCATTGGGCCTGGGTGCATTAATAACACGTTAATTAATGCGCTAAAAAATTAATGCAGTGGGTTTACGCTTTGACAGCTCTACTTACTTCTGATTTGCTATTGTTAACATATTTGTAATTTTTTCATTATTGGCAATTGTTTGTTAATATTAGCTGCAATCGCACTGCTAGAAATGCAGCAGTGTTTCTGGTGGTGCAGAGAAGGCGATGAGAAACACAATCGTAAGCGTGAGCGCTACATCGCCGGCGGGTCGATGGAGTTCCGCGAGAAGGAGGGCTACAAGCCAGAGGTGAAGCTGGAATACGTGGACGAGGCCGGCAGAACAATGACTCCCAAGGAAGCTTTCCGCTATCTCTCACATCGCTTCCACGGCAAAGGCTCTGGCAAGAAGAAGCTGGAGAAGCGGATAAAGAAAGCCGAAGAGGATCAGGTGATTTGTGAATAATTTTTGGATGTATTTTCATACCAACTTTACCGGAGAAGTCTGTAATAGAGTCTGTAAAAAGCAAAGTGCTTCTTGAGCTACCTGGCCTTTAGCGAGACACCCACTTGCACTGTGCGTCCAGTGATATCACGTGGTGTGTCTGTCTGTCTCTCTCTCTCTCTCTCGGTTATTTCTTGTTCTCATTGTTCCTGCCTGGATGGCCAGGCTGAGTTGATGGATGCAGTCTTGTCACTGGTACATGTTGTACCAAGGATAAACTGATTAGATTTTGGGGCCAAAAGTACAGGGAAATAAAAGGTCCAAACAGGTGGAGGAATACGGGGCTTAACACTTTGCATTTTTAGTTCTAAGCACCTGGTTACAGTGGGGGATTCCAACACCAGGGCAAAACCACTTTCGGTTTTGCCCGCGTTTCTGTTCCCAGTTCCAGTCCTGTCAGTCACCCCAGTTGATGGTAATGTGTCATCGTGGAAGCGGCTTTCGCATGTCTTTGGTTTTGGCCTTGTGTTTATTTTTGGCTTTGGCCTTGGTCCCAAGTCCTCGTCTGTCACTGCTACACGTGATGACAAGATTGCTCCATGCTCTGCCTGAAATTACAACCTAACGGCACTGCACCATCTATTGTTGTTCCTGATAATGATGAGTTGTTGTAATGTTTGATGTGAACAGCTGATGCGGTCAATGAGTTCAACTGACACGCCTCTCAACACCGTTCACCTGCTGCAGGAGAAACAGAGAGCCGACAAACAGCCGTACATTGTACTCAGCGGCGGAAAAGGCATCGCAGCGTACGTATACACATCGTCCATGTATTCCAGCTGTGAACACTGTGTTAGCTTTAGATAGGTGATTATTATTTAGCAGCACGTTAATGTCTGGCTGTGTGATGGTAGGTAATTATATCAGTTACTTTTTTAGGATTTGTGATTTGATAGGTGTTGCTAGCTGTATTTTGTCATTACTGTGTGTGTGACTGAGGTTTTATACACTCGTTTGTAGTAATGAGATTCTTTTCACTGCATAGATAATGTTGTTATCTTGATTCCTGCAGATTCGCATTGGCCGGAGGCCAGGTCATTGTCTTGATATACTCATTATTGGATAACTATGCCTACGTAAAAAAGGATCAATAAATACTTTAGTAGAATTCTGCCAAACTGGACCAAGCGGGATGAAACGGTGCTGTGGGCCAGTCGATGTTCTGTAGTGTTTTTGTGATGTGTTGCAGGAATACGATAACAAAGTAGCAGCAGCTGTAACAATCTTGGCTTGGAATCGATCAACGTCAGAGTCTGAAGCTGTACAGCGTACAGTAATGAATGATGAATAGCAGTCTACCACTGGTTGTATTATGTCGCTGTCAGTGTCTTGTGATCCGCTATCTTGAACTGATGACATTGTTCAGAAGTCATCATGAAAACCATTGCTACAAAACTAGTGCAGATCTACCACAAGTTGGCATTTCGCTGTATTGATACCAGCATCATTGTGGATTATGGAAGTAGAGAAGACTGCAGGTTGCAATTTTCCATCAGAGGAGATTTCATCTGCTCAGTCCACAAAATTGTTTTACGCAGCCCTAAATTTAGCATTTTAGAGGAAAAAAGTGGATTTCGGACAGCCCAATATTGGGGGGAGGCCTCTCCTGCTGCAACGCCACTGACCATCAAGTGCAGAACACTGATGAAAGAGCAGTTTAATGATGTCCATTAGTAGAGCCCTCATTTTTCAGAAACAAATTTTGCAAAATTCCGTGGCCCACTTGTCAAATTCCATGAAGTTCACATTTTCAGAAATGCATTGAGCACACCAATAACTTGCGAATAAATGGTCCAAGGCAACAGTGCATAACTTTGTTCTACAGCGATCTGTGCAAAATGGTGCATTCCAGGATGCAGCCTGAAGCTTTGTGTATTAGATAGGTATTAAGACTGAAAGCCAGCTTTTGTGGTTGCTGTGGCACATTGTATAATTTATAATGCAATACCATTATGGCTCTTATGTTGTAAAATGTTGAGACGTGCAGTTGGTTGTAAGTCTTCATTGCATTGAGCATCTGTTACTAGGATGTAGTTATGCACCATGCTACTGGTTTATAAGCTACAGCGTCATTGAGCCAAAACATAATTATTCAGTGCAGTTAAGATGATATGAATCTCTCTGCCTCTCACGTGCTTTGACCACAAGACAGGAACACAAAAGTAAAAACCTATTTACATAAAAAAAAGCTGTAGCCTCATTTTCTTGGTCAAAGTATATGTATAATCATTTTACAAATCACATTCTATGATGCGACCTTAATGTTCCCTTTAGACCAAAAAATGACTGAAAAATTTGGAAAATATCCCAATGTACTCACAGAAGTCGATACTGTTTACAGGAGGTATGGTGAATTTCTTCGGCCTGTTTAACTCATAGTCGCTTATAATTAATTTATCTACGGCTCTGCATTGATCGCATAACAACTTCATCCACAAGTTAACACCAACAAATAAAACGTGTACATTTATTTTGCTGAAATTGTATGTATGTACTTTATGCACCCAAGCCATAAAAATTATTCTCAACAGATCCACAGAAACAGCCAGTTGGATAAAAAAAAATAATAAAAAAATTAGCAGCACTGTTCACTGTTCAGTTACTACAGTGTTACTTTTCATCAGAAACTCTCAAGGAGGTCCTCAAAGCATGCAAATTCCAACCCAAAGCAACGACATAATAACACCTAATCACGGTGTTTGACTAATCGAACGAAAAATGTTAACACAAATTGCTGACATGCCGGAACGCATTAAAAAGAAAAACTACATCATTCTGCAGTCAAAACAGCGCCAGCGTTAGAGAGTTGGAGGCCCTCCAAATACAAGTGTGAGGCCCCTATAATAGGGGGTCTGGGGGTGGAGCCCCCAGCGGGGTCCAGTGATAGCCCCTGGTTAGGGGGGCAACCCCCCTGAAGCTGAAACACTTGGCTTTTGGACGTACGATGAAAGTCGCAAATTTGCCCACTTTTAAAAAATTTGAAACGCAAAAAAATCTACAATTTGTTGTCTTATCAAAAAAATAACGTCTATAGGCCACAATACGTAACACATTACTGTACGGTAATGAAAAGTAATAAACTTGTCCACTTTGGGTAAACTTTCCACATGTTAATTCATGTTATATTTTGAATATATTTCTAAAAAAAACTAGAAAAATTTTCACACCTAGCATGAGGCCCCTGAGCATACTTGAGGCCCCCCCGGATGGGGGGTATCGGGGGCCCTTCCACCAGCTCTGAGTTAAAACGGCATCATCATGGGGAGTATGGAGGAGGTAAGGCCGATATCGGTGTCGCTGTGCCGACTGACGCAGCACACATCTGGTTGAAATCGGCATCAAGTAGTCGTTCATCTCGCTGTCTGCGGCCGCCGGCTTGATCGACGGAGGGACACCACGCACGGGTCACATGGCAACTACGTCGACACAGCAGGCTGAACGCTACCGAGAACACACACAAGACACCAGCGGATGTTATGATGTAGAAGCAATAGCTGAACTCGACATCAAGCTTGGTGAGGTCGACCGACTCGTGGGTCTCGTACAACTGGGCTAGCTGCTGCGTCACCAGATAACTCAGGCCGTTGATTGTGACGCATATGCAAACTGCAAACAAATGACAGGTACCGGTAACACACAGATAAGGCAAGCATGTACATTAAGTACTTCTTAAGTAAACACATTATACACTCAGCGGCAACAATTGCACTGTTACAGAGAGACCCGAGACCATATGGGCCTACTGTTACCACACAGTGCAACAGTGTTCTTTCTAGCAACTTGAAAATGACCGTTACTTCAGCCTACTTTTTAAAAAATTTGGAAGTGCATGAAAAAATCCTCTGAAGACTGTTTTATTTAGCAGCCTTAAATCAATCAACCTAGCATCATTCCACAAGCACAAACATCTGTCAATACTTTTTGTGCTTTGTTATACAAAATCTTGCACAAAACCCCTGGATTTAGTCTGACACCAAAGTCCTTTAGGCCAACAATTATTCTGAAACACTCATCATAAGATTGCAGCAAAGTGCAAACAGTACTCCAGTAAACTCTGCTGAAAAGGACAACATGACTTGTGTGTTGATCAACTTTTTTGGATAAGTGGGGTATTGTGGTAGGGTGTGGAACAGTAATAAGCGACGAGATTTCCGTGGCAATCCGGACACATGTAACAATCCAGATCGAAGATTACCGGGTATCGATCTGATTTAGGAAGAATTTTTACAGCACTGTTTATGTGCTACAGTATTGCAAACCCTATTGACATCACGACAGGTGTGAAGTGTCCAAGAGCTTCCTGTTTGCTATGCAACAAACCTGCCAGGACGGACAAGATGGCATGGCGGCGAATGGCTTTCATGCAGTGGTTAGAGAACACAATGACATCGAAGACGACAGCCAACAGGCAGAGAGCAATGACGACGAAGCACAGTACGATGATTGCTTTTATGACATACACGGTCTGCGGAGTTACACAGTTCTCCAGCACTGAAACACATCCATTGGTTAAACAGAATCGTTAGTGGGTACCGCTATGTACAACTCCATATCACACAGCTAAGACATGCTCGATTCTACCAGCATCGTGTTAAATGATATCCGTGGCCCATGCCTTGCTTTTTTACAGCCTTATTAATTAAACCCAGTTCTGGCTTCTTGCAACCGCTGCAAACTCTAATCACTGAGTCATAAGCACAACACTGGAGATAAAGCAGTGACTTATCTACAGCCAATACAATATACCTGGCAGCAGTTCTAACATAAATCCTAACAAAATTTGAAGACACCTAAATAACACATTTTCAGGGACCATATCAGTATATGCAAGAACTGTCTTGTAGCATCTTGTATCTAATGTACTAACGATTTTGGCAACACAGCACAAATTATAACAGACTTTTTGTGAATACAACCAACAAACATGACTCAACAGTGCCTGAAGTAACCTACTAATCTCCAGATCATGCAAGTTTACCCTCATTCTGATAGGATCCATAGTAATATTTGCTGTTTTGTCCTGCACTGGAAGTGCCGCTGTGGTCAACAAAGAAGCCTTTGTAGAAGAACTGCTTCACGCCGAGGTATCGGGCAGTATGGCCGTGGTTCATACACGGAGTTCCACTGATGGACCACCACCGAGGCTCTGCAAGAGCAGTGCACACCAGAACGGCAGCCACAATGTTCAGCATGGCCGCCATGAAGTTCACCTCTTTCCATTTGACTCGACAGAAGCGGTGGCGACGTCGGGAACTGGCATGATGATGATGGCGGTGATGGTAATGATGACGACTGCGTCGGTGGCTTGGGGATGGCTCATCATCTTCCACTACACAGCTGGCTGGCAGTGACCCCGTGTCATCTCCGGCCACCATACTGCATGGCCCGACAATAGTTCCAGGTGGTGCAACCACACAGCTGGTCGGCAATAACCCTGTGATTCCAGCGGACACAACACCGTCTGTCTCAGGTGGTGGTAACAAACTACCGATGGTTGTCGATGTTTCAACAGTCTGAACAGATGAGTGGACGTTATTCAAGCTCGGATCAGTGTCGGTTCTCAAGTCATTGACAGTCAATGACTGCGAAACGGTAGCAACATTTCCCTCCATGTTATACGCTTGTGTACATCAGCAACCTAACAGACAATGCAGTGTGCACATTAGCATAGGTAGCAGTAGTGGCCTAGCTACACAAGGAATTGGGAAATACTTTGCCGATTTGTCTGTCTGCCTCGGCTGTAATCAAAACGAGAACTGACAACGATGTTCAATGAATGTTAAATATATGACACGTCTGGTGACACAAAATCAAACTCATAAAGTTATTCACCTGAACATAAAAACTAAGACGGCCAAAATTGGGACGAGTGGGACGACGTACATATACTTACAGGCCCCTCCCACTGCAGCCAGATGACACCTAAAAACTACAAAGGAACAAAAGGGGCAACATTCAGTAATATTCAGCTTACGTACTCTTGCCCTCATACGAGCATAAAATAACCTCTTCTACTACTGACAGATAGAAAGCACATTCGTGGTTGCGATGGCAGCTAAATGACATTACATCAGAAAAACACCTAAACCATCTGACCTACATTTATTTCACCAAGTGACGTCAGCGGCCTCGATAAAGAAAGTGGGGCACTAACATAACGTAAGCTTAGCCAAACTTGACCAAAAATAACTGGACCATAGTTCATAGAGGTAGAACAACGGAATTTTAACTAAAGACTCGGCCAAGTTATTATTGAAATTTATGTGTATAAAATTAATGCAAAACGTAAACTTTTTGTTATATTTATTTTTGACAAAACGAACACGTACAGAACATTGGTCTATAATTGCAAATTGATATTCTATGTTTTGTGGATGTTTTTGTTGTTGTTGTGGAATTTTGCGAAGAGATGGATCGCAAGCACCAATTTAAGAGAAAATCCGAGTTAGCGAGTGTCATGCGCGAGAAACGGAGACGAGAAAGACGCGGTAATTTGCAGCGATAATCCTGTCACTAATCCAAAATAGCACTCGGGCAAGGCCAAGCCCAGGCAGGGCAAGTTTACTGGCCAAGTGGCTATGTCACATTTACCTGGAGAAGTAACAGGATGACCACTTATCTGAAAGACCTGTAAACTTGGAAATTTGACAGCTGTCAGAGAAGTGGGAAAATATTAGGGAATTTTAAACACTCGAGAGGAGTGTCGGTGAAATATGGTGAGCTGACGGGTGAGCTAATTAGCAGCCTGCAGTTTACAGCAGCAGAAATGCCATCAAAAATCTGTCCTTTCTTGAACAATTCTGACATGTCTAGTATTACGCATGCATTTATTGGTGCTGTGTGTAAAGTGTATAAAGTTAAATTTCAGCTGTTGGACAGTGTATATGACTTAACGAATCAATGTGATATTGTGCAAGATATTGCCTTCAGGCGTGAACGTTATGAACATAAACTGTTGTCTAGCAGCAACTTAGTCATTAGGAATTTTCTTGCTGTCAGTTTAGTATATTGAACATCAACTAGTATAAGTCAGCTGATAGGTCTGTGTGCTTGCATGCATGTTATGTGTGTGTGTGTTTTTAATTTCTTTCTTTCTGTTGTATATATCTGTCATTCTGTCTGTGGTTTCTACCGTGTTTCAGTGAATAATTATTGATATATTACAGACCAATATGATTATGACAAGCAGTGAAATCTCCTGTGTCAATAAAATGTTTATTGACAGTGTTTATATAAATGTCACAGTTGGCCAATTAGTGGACATAGATCAGTGAAGATTGCTCTGCCTGTTGATATGAGCATTGTAGATAAGTGTTTTTTAGCCTCTGCAGATTTTATTGCTTGATTTTTACTTGTCCCAACTGCAACTGCAGTGACTGCACACAGCTGGCGGTCATGTTTTAGTGAGATCGTTCAAGTACAGGGGTGACTGAGAAGTAATTTGTTGCTTTCAATTAAATGCATCGTAATTATGTGTATATGTAACTATATAATCAACTGTAGATTCATTCAAGAAGCAAAGAGATGAAGTACTGATGCAGAAACGTATGAAGAAAGATGAGAGTGAAGCGGTGGAGGAGGAAATTGCAGAGGAACAGGTTATTTGTTCCCATTTCCTGATTGCATTTTGTCAAGTTTCTCCTATAACTGACAGTTTTTCTTGTGGATGCAGATGCTTAAATGAGGCTTATTTAGTGTAAAAGGTGATGGGTAAGTCTTACTTTTCTGTGCATTTAATTGAAGTGTTTATGCACATGCTGAGTAAGGCAGTAAGCTCTGTTGGTGTTATGTGTTATCTGCTGTTAGAAAACTTTCTTGTGTTATATGTGGTTCTACGTGGAGTTTTCATAAACTGTGAATTAATCACACATTTAGGTCCAGTTTTTCCATTGCCAATCAAATCAAATTTGATCTTTGATTTACTGGTCTCTGATCAACTGGATGTTCTGAATTGATCATTGATCAATTGTGTTTCGTTTTTTGATACATTTTTGATCTCCAGTTATCTAATCCATGATTTGTTGATTCGCCATCAACTGAGCATACTTTATGCCGATCTGATTGGCTGACAGTGACCTCGATTTGCAGTGTTATGCTAAATTACCCAGCATGCTCTGTGCGTGGATGCCGTAGGCAGTAAACATCATCATAGCAACTGTATCAACAATATCGTACATATCGTCTGCTGTCAATACGTTTTATCGTAAATCAATACAGGAGCGTCTATTGATTTTATTTCTTCATAAAACACCATACACGCTATAAATTTATAGACCAGTAGTAATTGATCGCCCTGCCTGGAACTTCATTTTAATGCATAAATGACCGGCGAAGTGAAGCGATGTTTTTGGTGCAAGTAAGCAATGAACTGCAGATCACCCTGTTTGATCGTCAATTAATTATCTGACTTGATCAGCTAATATTCAGCCATCAACTTGATGGGAGATTTGATGGACGATTAGTTGCGAATTGGAGATGGAAAAAGTCATTGAGATGATGTCTGATCAAGTCCCAAAATTGATCAATTTGATCGGCCATCAAATGTGCATGGAAAGATGGGACCTTAGTATGTAAAATTCTAACAAGCAAAATTTTTTGGTTGTTACGGTTCCAGTTTTCACACTGCCTTTGTACTTGTTTTTTTGTAGTTTCTGTTCTTATAGGCAGATTTGTTTTGGCAAATATTCTTTGTTATCTTCAACAATTGTGTAATTGTGATCTGTTAATACTTTACACAATATTTTAATTATTACAACCCTATTTATTCTCTCTCAGGTGGTGGAAATGGCAAAGCAACTGATCGATGGTTTGTCAGATTCCTGTCAACTGATGAAAAAGCTGAAGAATATCTTGTCATGTGGAACAGCAATTATTGATGCTTTTATCAAGTATAAACTCATTCTTATGACTGGAAGTCTATTCTGTATATTTGGAACCATTAGAGAGATTAGATAATCGTTTACATTTTTATGCACTTTATACAGCAACAAGTAGTCTTTCATGTGCTTTTCACTGACCCAAAAATGTATGGCACTGAACAGCTGTTTTGCACAAAATTATGGCTTCTGTTCTCCCATGCTTTTGCTTACAGAGACAACTGTGTGACAACAAATAAAGATGCAACATACTATCAACGGAAAACATGTGTCAGTATACATCTACAACATTGCACATTTTTCTCACATTGGCATTCCTTTCTTGTTTCTTTTTAAGACTTGGTCAACTCACAGTCTCGATAGGCTGATGTATAACAGTAACTAGATGTCTGTGATATTTTGTGTGCTTAATACCATTATGTTGTGACATATCTGAAGATTGTGTTGTGGTGTGGAATGGCTGTTATTGGTTTCTTTTGTAAAGTACAAATTGATTTTTACAAGAAAACCGAAAAAGCCCAATATGTGTTATATTGTCATGCCGTGTTCGTAGGGTGGATGGATCGATGCAGCGGTTGGTTGATCTGCTGAAGGAGGGCAATGTGAACACGCAGGTGGAAGCTGCTTGGTGCTTGAACAACATTGCGGGAGGCACGGACGAACATGCAGTTGCTGTGCTTGAAGCTGCGGGCGATTCGCTCATCACATTGCTCAGCAGTGGAGACGTTCCATTAGAGGTCATTCAGTCAATCAATTCGGGATTCTTAAAGTAGCCTAAGTTATACAGACAGCTGCTATGTCCACTAGAGACAGGTTAGTTGGAGTCTAAGGATTTGGTGAACAGGTGAGTTTCCTTCTAGTACTATAACCATAGATATTTGGTGAAATGGAATCATACGATTTGGAAATTCAAGTTATTATTGTAAGGTTAAAAGGTTAATGATGTTTACAGCTCTGCATGGTAACCATTTTCAGAGCTAAAGAGCACCATCTGCCGCAAGGAATCACACAATATTACCTACCACACGACACAGGTGCCTGCTGTCCTTGTCCCCTTCCCCTCAGCCATACAGGCCAGTGCTTCAGTCAATCAATAAAAGCATTTATATAGTGCCAGTAATTGATAAACGAATCTGCTCGAGACAGGTGGAAGGCTGAGTTGACCTGGGTGGGTTGGATGATTTACCCGTTTGCAGACGGTCACCCATCCAGGTGACTAGTGTAGGGTAACTGCATTGATTTGACACAACGTGTTAATATCAAGACCACACCACCAGTCCCACTAGTCATATTATATTTTTTAGCCGGTTAGAGTGATGGAGATATTGTGCGTTTGTTTGTCGCTACAGAACGAGTGCTCGTGGGCAATTGGTAATCTTGCCGGTGGTAGCCCCGTCTGTCGTGACACTCTGCGAACCAAGGGAGCTGTTGAACCTCTCATAGCATTGCTTAAGGTAGCATTCAACTTACTACTTTTGTAGTTAGTTAACTGTACTCCTGTATCTCCTGTATTTTGTGCAGCATTTATTGTTAACAAAAAATGAACAACTGATATCAACAATGACACGCAGGCTTGCACCTTTATCCGTTTTTGTTGGGCAGTTTCTATTTATGTTTCAGCAGCTTTTGCTTGTGATTATGCAAGCATTATAGTTATGTTTTGCTGGTTTTTCATTGACTGCTATACTTACAGATTTCTGAGTGTTTGTAGACTGGCATCAAGCCAGTCTGTTGCACATGTAGAACACAGTAGTACTTTCACATTGCTCTTACCTTTTTATCGTATCGACACCATGGTCCATAAAAACATGCCACTTTCATTTTTTGAATAGCTCCGTGCAGCATAGGCCAATTTTAATCTTTTTGGTGTACAACATTAGGAAGAAACTCAATGCAAACGACTATAGTTTTGGCTACCTCACGTTAATACTGTCACTACACTACCTTGTGAAATGCAGGTTGTTGAGCCTGCTGTTTACGAGTGGTGTCAGCGTTCGCTGCTGCATTTGCGCTGGGAGGAAAACATTTTGAGCATATGCTGTAATAAACAGGACGTGATGTGACCCGTGTGACTTTTTGAGATGCAGTGGTTGCCAATTTTGTTTGTCGCTTTTCAGTTAATCATTCCTGAGCCAATGTGTGCGCTATCCAGTATGAATTTATCGTTGTAAATGGCCAAACTACGACTTTTGCATTTCACAAGGTAGTGTAGCGACAGTATTAAAGTGAGGTGGTCAAACTTGTTCAGTCACTTGCGTAGAGTTCTTTCCTGATGTTGCATGCCAAAAATTATAAATATTGGCCAATGTTTCACAAAGCTATTAAAAAAGGTGGCACATTTTTTTATGGACCACGGTTTAGACGCAGTTTCTACAGTATCTTATGACTGGCTTCCAGGCATTACTTAGGAATTTGTGTTTCTGCTTTTAGTCTGAAACCCCAGCCGTGGTCCGCTGTGCAGCGTACGCTTTGTCCAACCTTGCCAGAGACAAGGAGACCACCAAGTTTGTTGACTTTCTGGCATTAATCAGTTTTTGTTAACGAAAGTTTGGCATCATTGTTTTGCTGTTTTTTTTATGCTGTTAATATCATGCGTCATATTGTGAATTTAGTTATTAGTTATGTGAGCCTGTCGAGTTGAGAGTGTGTGTGTAAGCATTGTGACAAAGTTCCAAGAGTAATTTGTATCATAAATGCCGAAAGCATCAGTCAAGGTCAAATCCCGGATTGATTTTTGTTGAGAAATCTAAAGACAGCATTACCGACTGTGCTGGAAAGTGTAGAAAGCAATACATGGTTGATGAAGCAGTGTGTGTGGAGGAAAAGTCACATCTGAAAAAAATAGCTCAAAATGCAGTTAATTTTACTGATTGTGGGCGACATTGCCACAACACCCTGAAGCATTTGAAAAGTATGGTTAGAACGATGTTGCCAATGGGGTATTAGATGTTGGCCAATATTCCAGTGTTGGGTAGTATTGGATACTGGGTGTTATTTTCACTGGCTAACATATCCAATACCAGTGTTGCGTAGACATCGTGATACCAGCAGTGCACTGGTTGCCAGTAGACTTTATTTATAGCCATAGTATGAGTAAGCTTAGTGCTGTATATATTTGTTGTAAAATCAATACCTTGCTTTACTATACATCGGTATTGGTATTGGTGTCAACAGGACCCAATAATATTGGGTATTAGGTAGCTTGTTTGTTATCGGTCAAACTCGTTCCTGAGCGATGCTGATTTCAAAGCAGATCTCTTTATTTCCAAGTGGTTTATCACATAGAATGGTGTGCTGCTGCAGTGTACTGACGGAGGCCGGCATTCTGCCTCATTTGGCGTCACACGTTGTCTACGATGACAAGAAGCTGGACATCTTGACTGAAGTCTGCTGGGTTCTCACTTACCTCACTGCATCGTATGTATTTATTCTTTTATTTTTTTCTTCTAACATACTGAGTTCCCTTGAACTGAGATATAAAACTACGGAAATTATGTCTGGAATGGTCATGGTGCAGTCTCGGAAATGGGGAACTTGTCGGTTAGGCAACTTGGGAACGTGGCTCAGAAGTGCAGAATATACAATAGTGTAAAAGTTAGAAGCTGAGACAAAAACCACACTAGAACATGATAAACCAGCATGCTTGAGAATTCACATCGAGACTGAGAAAAAAACAACCCGATTACGTTAAAACTTGGTGCCCTAAGCTCTGGTGTATGTCCGTGATTATTTTGCTGTATGCTGTATTTGCCTGTACATGGTAAATAATATTGTGAATGTGCTGTGCAGTGGAATGCATGAGAAGCCAGTGCTGGAAGCTGGAATCTTAGAAAAACTGATCGACGTGGTCATTGAAATGGCTGAGAAAGATGAAGACAATGTCTCGGTAATAGCATATCGATAATCAGTGCCAAGATATATATATCACTTACACAAAGTGACAGCTGGCTTACAGCAACAGCAGAATTGAATGAAATGAAACTACAATTTTCAAAAAACTAAAGAAAGTGGATTAAATTTGAAATCAGTTTATAAAACTTGCTGTAACAGTATATGCTTGCAGTGTTGGTTGTTTACAATGCTGAGTTATTAGCATGTGTTGAGTCTTGCAGCACAGATATTATTTCCAAGTGTTCTTCGAGTGACTTATTGGTTGCATGGTAGTTTTTGAAGACTCTTGTTTGATTTCAATACAGGCTGAGTCTAATGCATATCATTTGCATTGAGAGTAGTTGCCGGTCTTGTGTCTTGAGACTCTGGGCATGGGGTTGCAGTTTCACATGTTGGCTTAATTACTAAGTAGTCGATTAATTTTGGTTAAATTTTGTAGTCAGTCAGAAGATGGAAAACTGCAGAATTCATTTACTAGTTGCTGTTATCATTTGTGAACTGATGATGATTTTGCACATAAACTGTGTAGTCAAAACTGTTGTTGTTAAACTAACTGCAGACTGTTAAAAAACAACTAACATTATATAAGTCATGATGACATGTGTTATGTGAAATGAGCGTCCGCCATTGTTGTCTACTGTAGTTTACAATCGACTGGAAATGCGCAGATTAGTGACATTAGTGATGTTTTCAGTTTAAAATTTTTAATCAATTTTTTTAATAAGTCAATTAATTTTTTCAATGATTGATGAATTAATTTATTGTTAATTTTTGCAGCCTTAGTTTCAAGTTCTCTGACCATTTCTTACTTGTGCCGTGCATGTGGAGGTGTTAACTCCAATGCTACGATGTCTGGGCAACATCATTTGCTCTGGCTTGGATGAGACAGCCTCCACAGCGTGTGATAGGAAAGCTTTGTTTCCTGCACTCGGACGACTTCTGGCTTCCGAACATCAACACATCCGCAAAGAGTGTGTCTGGGTCTTGTCCAACATCACAGGTGCCGGCATTAATGTTACTGGTCACTTAGCAATACAGCCAGTGTTGGACTTACTTGACTCATGTTTTTTTGTTACTACTGGTAGAATGTAGGCCAGACACCACTTCTGTTTCTGTTTCATTTTCCATTTTCTTCTTTCTGATCAGTCTGTCACTGACTCAGTTGTCTTTTACAGCTATTATTGGGATGCAGAAAAACAACAGAGTTTGGTTTAGTTTTAATTTTCAGGAAACGAAGCCATGTGCTGTTTTGAAAGGTGACAGTTGTTTTTTGCAGTAGCGGGAACAGTACAAATGTGCAAGACAGAAGTTCGAAACATTACAGCAGTTTAGGTCCAATGCTGGTTTTAATGCCATCTCAATATGATTTTAACGATAAAAGTGGTAATAGTTGTAGTTGCAGTTATGGTGGCGCTAGTAGTAGTAGTTGCTGTTGTAGTAGTAGTGCCTGTATTAGTTGTTGTAGTTGTTGCGGCTGTCAGAGGCTTGGAAGGTCCTTGAAAACAGACATGGTCCTTGAAAGCCCTTGAATCTGTATCTGAAGGTCTTTGAAAGTGCTTGACTTTGATTTTCTTAAATGTCATAATCAGTCACGTCGTTTTAGTGATTTTCAGAATTGGATTCATTGACAACTTTTGATGCATTTGGTAAATTTTTCTCATAATTCCAGTTTTTTATTAATACTTGAAGGTGTTAAATTGTTGAATGTGAATGGGAAAGGTAGTTGTTGGTAATAGTGCTTATTGTAGTTGTTGTTGTTGTTGTTGTTGCAGCCATCACAAAAGCCTATAGCATGAAGGGGAATAGTAATAGTGCCTAAAGTAGTAGTAGTAGTAGTTGTTGTTGTTGTTGTTGTTGTAGTGCCTTTAATAGTTGTAGTTGTTGTTGTAGCTATAACGGAGGCCTGTAGTGAAGTGGTTGACGCTGGTCTACTTGCCTCGCTACTTAAATTGCTGTCCACAACGTTTGACATCAAGAAAGAGGTCTGTTCTCACTTATAGCCACTTTTTTATACTGCATGCATTTTTCAGCTAAGCCGGTGGGCCCCTAACATTGGTTAAGTAGTTGTCTTTGCTTTCGTTTGAATTGTAACAATATTCTCCAAAGAAAGCGGTTATGTAACAGAATGTCCATTTGTTTGTTAATTTGTCATTTTCTGTTTGTTCCCTGGCTGGATAACTCAGAAAGCTAAGATCGACTATTAATGATATTTTTTAAGGCATTTAGCATGATTAGGGACCAACCGAATTCACGGGAAAAAATGCACGAATTCATGGCAGAATTTTTAAAATGTGTCAAATTTCACGGAAAATTCACGGAAAGAGTTTCGGAAATTCACGGGCCACACAGACGTTATTTCGAGGTGCTGTGCTAATGCAAACGAAGAAATTTCAGAACAACGAATATTTACTACACTAAGTCAAGACTCAAGACAGTCAATGTCAACTACTTAGTGCTGAAGTGCGAGACGTAGCAAACAGCAACATCCGTACAAAA